>Ga0116231_10000172_pt1 | contig 89911 bp, 63 predicted proteins | sample S1TSphgellanicum_2_FD_89695 | JGI IMG/M metagenome (GOLD analysis project Ga0116231, IMG submission 89695) | Host-associated microbial communities from peat moss isolated from Minnesota, USA - S1T2_Fd - Sphagnum magellanicum MG | ecosystem: Host-associated > Plants > Peat moss > Unclassified...
CTCACTGGACTGATTCCATGGCCCATCATCCTTACAACCACACTACTACTGTTGTAGTCTAGAGCCATACCCACATTGTGCAATAAGTAAAATGTGGAGAATTTGAGCTTAGAAGCAGCTCACTTTGGTCACTGGTTCCCACTAGTATATATATATGTATGACTGCATGAATATCTCTGTCCATTATTTCCCATGTGTGACAACCTTTGAGGCTTGTCATAATGTTATTTTTTCTCAATTCTTTTAGTATTTGGGTTTAGGGTTATTTTGGGCTATTTGTGAACTCTATCCTCTTTGTAAAAGTATGGGAGGCTCTTGGTATGCCATTCGAAAGCCCATTCAAGAGCTTGTCATTATAATTGGAACTCATATACATTTTAGCATGAAGAAATGGAAATTTTGCTTTGCTAAGTAGTTACTAGTTACACATGGTTGAAGCCACCATGCTTGGGGCTCACATTACAAAGATGAAACCTTGGACATTGTTTGATGATCCAAATATTTGAAGAAATGTTCTGTTTTACTTCCACAAAATACAAGCATTTCTAATGGGGTTGCAATAGGAGAAGCTCACCCTACAAATTCTTTATGAATTTTGTGATGTGATTGTGTCAAGCATTCCAAAACAAATTTCACATTAATTGGCACCATGTTCATCTAGAAGTGTCAAAACATTAGTCAATACACATAAATGTGGCAACATTCTTCTCAAAAACATTTCCCCAAAATTTCATGTTAAAAAGAAAGGAATTTGTGACATTAGATTTCTGTTTTATTTATTATTAATTACACCACAATGTGAAATTTGCTAGTAAAAAAACACTGGTGATGATCATACATAAAAAGATTTAGCCAAAACTTTTTTATAAATTTTAATGACAATGATTTGTTGGAGTTGGTTTCTGTAGGACAACTTTAGATTCTATAAGTTGTCCTTTGGATGGTTCCAAATTGGAATATATTTATTCAATTCTTAAGTAAAGAAGAATGAAAATGCATTTTCTCGAATTTGTGTGTTTCCAAAGTGTTTTTTTTCAACACCATAAAAAACAAGCATGTTTTCAATATTTTATGCACCAATTTGTATCCCATTTCTCTTCAAATAAAATAAAATATGATGCAATTGAATTGAATTTTAATTCTATTTAGTGTATTTCAATTCAATTTAACATGCAATGTTGTTTAATATTTTCATCTAAATAAAACTTAATTTTCACAAAATCAGTTCATTTTTTTTCATTAGTTGATCATCATTGGTTAGTGCATAATATTATGCAGAGCCCAAGAAAATTATGAAAATAAGAAATCTAAAAATCCTTTTATATTGTTGGCTACCTATTAAAATGTGATATAAAAAAGTTTGATTATTTCTCTGAATATTTTTCGAAACATGGTGATAGAAAACCCCAAAACCACATGTTTTTCAAAATTTTAAAGAAAATACCTCACCGAGTGGTGAAATTTTACCTTGGAGGTAACTAGGGCTCAAAACTTGAAGGACCCTCTCTCATGTTGGACTCCCAAAGTCATTAACAAATGTCCACATGTGCAAAGCAAGCAAGGCAACAACCTTGGTATAGCTAAAGAGACTATTTGTCATGCTTAGCAAACTCTCTTTCATCTCCCCCTAAAAAGCTCTTAGAATTTGTGTAGTGTAACTGGAGGATACTTTAGGGTGCCCAATTATTCCTCTGTGCCCCCGAGTGAGTGAGTGAGTGTTCTCTGTTTTCACAGCCGGCTTTAAGAACAATGTAAAGCTCCCCTCTCTACCCCCCTTCTTTCCACATGCTGCTGCATAAGGTGTGAAGCTTGCTTGCTTGCATCGATTTCTATGCCACCATGGGCAATAGCATTACCAAAATGGTGCTTCTTGCACTTGACTCTTGCCTCATGGCCCTTATTTCATTAATGCCCTTGCGGTTGGGCTTTACCCTAAGCGGACAACAAATGCTTAGATCGGGTGATGGGTATCACTAGGTTATGTTTAAGAAATAATCAATCATTTCTTGTGTAGCTGATTCAGCTACACAATAGTTTATGAATAGGTAGCATGTTTCACTGTTTCATTTGCGGTTCCAAGTGTTTTATATAGTTTTTCCAGCGGCCGGGAGGTTAGGGTTAGGGTTTCCTCTTTCCTCCCGTTTCATTTTGCTCTTCCGTGTGTCCTCTCTTGTACAGCCCAAAGCGAGGGTTAGGGTTTGCTGTTTCCTCCCGTTTCATTTGCTCTTCCGTGGTTTCTGTTGTGCAGCAGGGACTCGATTGTTTTGCAGAGTGTTTTGTGTTGGATTGGTGCGTTTGCCGCTGTAATTTGAGTGTGTTGCTGCTGTAATATTTCTTTGCTTCTGTGATGCACATCGCGTATCTGAGTGAAAATTAGGGGGTGGAAGGGGTTTGGTTTTTTTCTTTGAGTTTGAAAGAGCTTTGCTGCATCTGTGTTCTCTATCCCTCCGCTTGTCTGATCGTCGAGGGGCGTCTTTTTTGCTAGTGTATAGTTTTTTCTTCTGTTGGGTAGGAAGAAGTTTGCAAGTTTTAGTTTGTGGTTTGGTTATTTTCGTTTTGCTCGGATTGCAAGCGACGTGGTGATGGCGTCCAAAAAGGAGAACGCAGATGCTGCAGCGGCGGCGGCAGATAGAATCAAGGCAGCGGCCTTGAGCGCCGCGAAAGGTTTGAGCAGGACGCAGGCAGAGAGAGCTGCTGCGGCTGCAGCAAGAAACGTGAATGCATACGGCCAGAAGGAAGAGGGCCCGAGTCGATGGCAGGAACGGAAGGAGGCGAAGCGGCAGATGTATCTCATGAGTACCGAGAAGGCGGTTAAACTGGGAGTGAGAAAGGAGCTGAAAGCTGGAGGAGGAGTGACGCTCGGAGGCTCGCAACAATGTCAGAAATGCTTTCAGGTGGGCCACTGGACCTACGAGTGCAAGAACGACCGGGTCTACATCTCTCGTCCATCACGCACTCAACAGCTTATGAATCCTAAACTCAGACCGAAGCTCATGGACGCGGAAGAGATTCTGCCGGATGAGAGGGCCCTGGAGCGGGAGGCTCTTAGAGATGCAGCAGTCAGGAAATCTGACATGAGATCACGGAAAAGAAGAAGATCAATGCAGGCTGAAGAGAACGGCAACAACAAAGACTCTCCTTCCACTTCTAGCAGTGAGCGAAGCGAGCTCGAAACTGAGAGCAGCGATGAAGATCGAAAGAAAAAGCACAGGGGGAAGAGCGGGGGCAAGATTCGACACAAACGCAGGGTGTCTGTATCATCGGATTCTGACAGCTCCCCAGAGAGGCCGCGTCGGAGGAAGCATGCAAAATCCAGGAAAAGTGTGTCACCCTCCGATAGCTCCTCTCAATCTGACTCTGCGTCTGATTCAGATGCAAGTTCGTCTCCTTCTGATTCAGATCTCTCCTCGTCTACATCCTCCTCGGCAGAGTCGGAGTCTGTTTCTAATTCTTCCAGATCAGAATCTGAGAGTGATGGCGAGCCTACACCACAGAAACATGGGAGGAAGAAATCTCGAAGTGAGAAGAAGTTGAGGAGTAGCAGCCGTGGGAGTGGGAGAGAAGGTAACATGGTTAGAAAGCCCAATGGTAGTAAGCGAGGGCACTAGACAAGAGCCCATTAGAATCCTCAGAGTGTGAGGGTAGGCTGAGGCACAAGGTTTGACTGATGGGAAGCTTCTCATTATAGAGTTGTAATCTAGAGGGGTGAACACATGGAGCAGAGCTTGTTTCTTTTTGGAGATACTACAAGCCCCATGCCACCTGGTTTCCTCTTGTAATCTGTAGATCTGGATATTATCTTTCAACCATTTGGGTATATGCAGCATTTTTGCTTTCTGAAAGAATGAAACTTGTTTGTTTCTATTCAATGCAGTTTCTTGATGCTAAATCAGAATAAATTTCTCAGAACTTCAGGGTTATGTGAGAGTACTCTGAGCATCTAACATTGCATTATAAACACTACTGATGTGCTTGGCAGGTTGACAGAGAAGGGCAGAGTACATGCCTGACCTAGGCATGCATCTGGAGGACACCCCCCCCCTAGCATGCCCTCATGAAGCTGGAACTTACTTCCAAAAGGTTTCCCAATCTCGACAGCACCAATCCTAATCAGTTGGTGGGCTCTGTGGTTGCAGGCACAAAAATGGATGTCAAACCTGATTTGCAGTGAATGGTCAGGAGAAGCTTGTGTCTTGTTGTGTGAAGAGATATATGATGGTCTCGACAAGCATATGGCATACAACAATGGAATGGATGTTATTCATTTAAAACAATTTTGGATTCCTTTAAAAGGTCAGGATAGAAGTTGCAAATATTAACTACTTCAGCATGTTGACAAAATCAACCACATTTCTTCAGTGTTGCAATTGATATTCCAATAAGAGTAAGAGCGAGTCCCCAATCACAAGGTACCCATACATCAGGGCCATGTGAACCACTTGAGACTAAAATGTAATGTAAAGTCGCAGCAATTCAGGAACATATCCCCACAGGATGCATGCGCTGGTTTTAGGAACTTGGAACTCTATGGATTGCACTGTCATCTCTAGAAGTGAAAGCATGAACCTGTGATTGGCATGCTACAAGGCACACAATTGCTATGGGGATGGAGAAAATAACCTTGTGGAACTGACAAACTTATGACAGAGGCAATATATTGACTCTGGTGAGATACAACAGGGACATTTTCAGTTTGATTTGCAGACCCGTTCATTTGAATTTGTAGCAAGTGTGATGGGAGGCAACAGTACATTAGCAGCCAGTTTGATGTTCTAGAGGAAACTATTTGCCAAATCCTGGTTTTGCACCAGAAAGAATGGTAGCTTTTGCTGAATCGCTTCTAATTTCTAGCTATGCATTTACATGTCCTTGCACTAAAAAAGAACCACACTACCTTGTGCTTGCCACATGTTTTTGGACGCCAGTTTCAAAAGGTACCAAATTCGAGGGTTCGTCAGTAATAATTTCTAACAGGCTCAGATTGAAGATTTACCTTCTGCATGCTGCAAATCAACTGCTGTTGACACAAGTGTCTCTGTTCTCTTTGAAGTCAAGGATGACTCGTGTGGGGGCTCACAGGGGGGAGATGCAGCAGTCAAAGCAACTGGATCGGCACTGGGTACATCTATACCAACTTGTTGCCTTTGCTTCAGCACTGTCATCAATGTTTCTTTCAAATCAACCTCCAACTGCTCTTGAGCATGTTCACCAATTTGGTTTACATACTCCACAGCTGCATCTTCCTGCGAGCTCCAAACAGTAGGCCCAGTTTCTATGCATCTGTTAGCATAACTAACCACAACAGGAATGGGCTTCCTCCTGAGAAGAAGAACATCATATATAGACTAGGCCACTGAAATCCAAAGTCAATTTATGCCACTGCAGTCTACATTATTATTTCCTTTCTGCAGCTTTTACAGTCATGGTTCGATATGATTTTTAAAAAAGAAGGGCATCAAATGCACAAGAGTGAAAGGAGCATACCGCAGCAGTGAGATTGGTTTGGAGACGCTTCATTTCATCAACCAGTGATTTGACATCTTTCAAGGCTGCTGCTTCACGCTCTTTCTGACGGGCTAATCTGTGCTCCCGAAGCTTTAACCCCTTGACAGTTATAGCCCATTCTTGACCTTGATCTGACTAGAGAAGGGGATCCTAACCTCAAAAAGCTGGGAAACCTGAGTGTAATGAACTTAACGGGCATGCAACATAAACCAAGACTCACAGACCATGATCATGTTGGTCCTCACTACTATCAAATTGCAAAAGCACTCTAGACAAAACAAGAAAGCACTGTCCACTGTTTCTGTTATGTTTTGTTATTTCACTGTGAGAGAATCTAGAGGAGAAAGGAACCAATTTATCCATCAATGATTTTGGAAACTTCCCAGCTCTGGGCAACTGAAAGAAAGAAAGGAATTTGAGACCAGCAGTAGAAACCCAGAAGAACACCCTCTTACCCGTGCAAGCTGTTCCTCAATGGCTATGGTGTGTTCATGCACAGCTTCATCTGGAGGAAGACCCCTCAACACTTTCACCAAACCTTTCACCAAGCTCCCAAATTTTAGCACACTGGCCTTCAAATGTTGACTCATCTGAAGGAGACCGCAACACACTTTGATCAGAAAATTCACCAAGCTCCTAAATTTATCATGCTGTCCATGCTAGAAACTACATAAACAAGGTTGTGACCTCAATGTTTCTCCAGAATTGCACAAGTTTCACTGGTCTACTTACAAGACTCTGGAAAACAGATACTTAAAAAGGGTTGGATTTCAAATGAGGATGCCACCACACCCCTTGAGATAAATAAATTGCCTACAAAAATGGAATACACCTTCATGGTCCCAACACTTGCATGGACAAGTAGGTTTCAAATCATCTAGGAGATAACTGCAAGATGAAAATGACACTTCCATTTTCATTCATATATGGTGCAGAAACTTTGCAGAGCTTCAATGGCCAGCACCTTCTGGCATATTGTACACAATGTCTTCCCATAACCACTTTTGCCCCCTCTCATCCTCAGTCATGCCACTGCTGTAGGATTTTAGAATCTTTAGAGCAGTGTCTAGACTTTGGAGATCTAAATTATATCCTGTGGAAGAGAGGAGAAACTTCTACTCTCTGTGGGACAAGCCCTTCCTCAATTATCTGACCCACAAAGATCTTAACTTTGAATCTGGACTAACTCAATCTTCGCTATATGTCAAGTCTCAGAGCAGCCAGTCTTTGGCTCACCTGGAAAGTCAGATGCTGCTGGGTCTTCAGCAGAGACGCACTGTCTGTGAAGCAGTCTGATCTCTCCTATTCAACCTTCTTCAGAAAGATGCTGCCAGAACCCATAAAATGACAACATTGTTGCCACCAGGCCCCAGAAAGGCCAAAGCCATGCCCAACTTCTCCATAACCTGGGCTCTAACACACTCAATGTGCTCACTTGCTGAAAAAACCTGCATATCAGCAGCAAAACAATACCCAGATGCCCTCAGTCTACCTTGAACCCAAGAAAGAGCCCACAGATCCAAATCATTGTGTTGTCACCCTATGTAAAGCCAATACCCTTGGCAAAGATAGTTCTTGTGTGATTGTATCTAGACCTGTCAAACCTGGAGTTCAGTCATGGTGAATCCCTTACAGTACGACTGCAAACAGAGAACATAAAGTTGCAATAAGCGAAAGCTCAGAGCAACCCTAAACATGACACAAGAAATCTCATCCCCTGCAAGTGCATGGTGTAGTCCTCCATCAACCCCAGACTCTGATCTGGAACAAATCCCTGTGGATGGATGGTTGACAAGTCCCATCTTTACCATGAACCCTAGATTTGTCCCACTGATAACAGTTTTAAACTGTGACTTCTCCATCATAAGGTGGACTTCCCTGACACATGCCCTCCTAGCCAGATCCATTGTTGAGCAATCTTGATATAAGAATGAGGAATTCTGTTACCTGCTACTGCATGCCAGAGCTCTGCAAATGACTTTTTTTGTGTTGCCAATATCCAGCCAAAGAAGCAGGCACCAACACAAAAAGCCAGTTTGCCAATTATCTTACAACCGACGCAATGGAGAAGGTGCCCTTCCTACTAGAGACATCCTCAAGGAATCTAGTGACATGTGGAACTTGATCATCCAAGGTTTGAGCGCAGATATGAAGCTATTAACCTAATAAGGGTTTGGTCCAGACTACACTGCTGATCATCACGCCATGCATACCCGCCCATAAATAAATCTCATGTTTGGAGTTCCAAAGAGACCAAGTGAAGTCCTTTCCAATACTTCAAATAAGAGATTGCGAATATTAGATCAGAGTTACGAAATGTATCCCACCTGAAAATGCAGGTTTTGGTCACAACAAAGAGGCAGTAATGCAATGTGGGTTAGGTTTGCTGCCACCAGCGCCACCCAAAACGTTAATGAGTCCTGTGTCAGAACTCGGGGAATCTCTGCGATGGTCTTTGATGGGAACCTGGCAGGACCTCAAAGCTCTCACATCTCAGAGAAAGACACAAAGGTCAAGCGGACAAATATCGCCTCCTCGTTCAGAATTGCCAGAATAGGTACACTGCGACGTCAAAACCAGGTAATCTTGTAGAGGCTTACGCAGAGTTAGTTTCTGCAGGGCTTGAGGAGGAGCCCGTTTGGGGTTCGAACATTCTCGTTGGATGAAAAATAACGAAATTGGATGAACACTAATTCTCTTCATTCGGATTTCATCTGGTTTTCCTTCTTCCACAATTTGTCATCCTAGGGATCTTGGAGTTTTCATCAAGCATTGGTGTGGGTTTTTGAGTAGGGTAAGGCCTTCGAAGTGGAGTGGGATGTGTCCCTGAAATAAGGCTCCGTCCAAGGTGGAGCCGAGGAGCGCTCTCTGCCTTGGGCCCAAGGTGGAATGAGGGGCACTCTCTGTCTTGGACGGTCACATACTTTGGGAATGCCCTGCTCCGAGGGCATTGGAGCAAGGTGTGTTAACCAACATAAAGCACTGGCAGCAGAAACAAATGAAATGCCTGTCTGAGGGAGCATTCCACTTTTCACACTTTTTCAAAACACCACACACTTTGCAAAGGAAAAGTTCCACTTGGTAACATGCCCTACAAATACACTAAAAACTTTCTGCTGGTGCTTTAAGATTCTGTTTGTGGTTTGCAATTTCTCTTGGAGGAATGAAGAGGTTTGTCTTCATGTTTCTCTACTAAACTTAGACTTACCGATGAAGGTTAATATTCAAGAAGAGACACAAGATTGTGATTTGCATAGTTTACTATTCCATATGTTATTTCTTTAACAAAAATGACCGTTTCACAGACCACATTCTAAGGTATCCCATTTTCCTTTCATTGTGTTCACATAATGAAGATTCAGGTCTATTGCAACCATTTGTAGTTGTGTAGAAGTGCATTTAGTATTCGTAATAACTGCAATGGCGGCACATTTCAGTTATGCAATGCCCCAATGCAAGGTCCCCCATATGGCAGGTCCTCCTGACTGCATGCACAACAGGAGGGGCCACCATACAGGTGAATCTTGTTTACTGTACAGGGTAATGCCCTGACAGCAGAGCATTACACCTCAGACCTTGGGCTCCATCCTCAGTTCACAGTGTGTAATGCCCTCTACCCTACTCATGAAGCACTCAGAGAATTAATTAACAGTGATCATTTGGGACATGCCACATAGTTTGTTCACTACACCATGGTGAAGTCCATGCAAGGCTTCTCTGAGGAATTCTCTGAAATCAACGTTTCCTGATGCCACCCTCCTGGAAGAAGAAACAGAACATTCCCCATATTCATGTGAATTACACAAGGGTACTACTTAAGGTCACAAGTAACTGTTCCCAAATTCATGTACAAAGACAACAATCCAAATTGACAATCTTTGGCTTGCAGATTTGCCACTGAGAAGGCCAACATAGGTGAATGCAACACTACATCACCTTAGTTTGAAAGGTCTTGTGCAAATTGATATTCACAGCATCAAAACCCTAACCAATACACCCTAGATGCACACTCTGAAGACAACAGATTGCCTCATTCTCTTTGTATCCAAGCACAAGTAGGGCCTTTCCCCTATCTCAACCTTGTTCTAAATTCAAAATCAAGGCAGATTCTAATGCACTCAGTTGTTTACATACAAAATACAGACGCTAACTAGGGTGCAAATGACAGATTGATTAAGATCCTTGATTCTGTCATTGTCACCAAGAGGAAGCCATGAAGTCTGAATCGTGTGAAGCCATATGACCCAGAGGCAGTGAAATGCCCAGATTGAACATCTTTGATAATCATGGCCACCAACCCTTTTGTGCAAACATCTTTCAATTGAGAGATGGAATGAATGTGGCCACAGAAGCTGCAACAAGGGTGAGTCCAAGAGCTTTCCGAATGAGGCTGGGCTGTGTTGCCTCATCTAGCTGAAACCAGTCATCCATAAGTGCTGGTGTGGAGCAAATCATCCATGCCAGTCCTAACAAAGGGCTTGTGGTAAGGAACAAAATTGCTGCGACCAAGAAAGTGGAGCCGGTTGTTATGTGCTGCACACCTCGGCCAAGAACCCCTGTCACAATGCGGCCGCCATCCAAAATCCCCAGTGGCAGAAGTGCCATGGCTGTGAAATGAAGCCCCAGGAAGCCAGCCAAAGCTAGTGGACTCACAACCAAGTCCAATTGCCCAACTTCACCACTCAGAGTAGCTAAGGAGAGCTTGTGGAGAAGCCATGTTAGTGGGCTGGAGTAGGCAAACATTTGCTCAGGAACCAACAGGAAGCCACGAAAGTCTGCTGTAGTTGCTGACAATGATCCCCATACCAAGGGACTGACCCAAATTAGGGCAACAGAGAAGGCGAGAGAAGCACAGGTACTGGAAAGAGAGAGATCAAGGAGGCAAGTTCGGTGGGGAAGACAGCCCTTATAAAACACTAGAAAACCTAATGCCCCTTGATGTGGCACAGGAAAATAAAAGGGCAGCCTCACCATGTGTGACACGTTATACAATGCAGCAGTGGCCTTTCTAGCTAGCCAGCCGCTGGCACCAACTCCTAACAATCCCAGTCCTACTATGCTCCTCTGCCAAAGGGAGAAATCATCAAAACCTGGATCTGCATCTGCATATTGTAGACATCCCACAAAGGCTCCAAGAAGTAGCATGGAGAAAAGTATAGTATCACCTTGCTGTGGTAATGAGAATGACAGAAGCTCATTGCTGTGTGCTATGAGACATCCCTTCTCACCCTCAAAAAGCTCCTTGTCAACAAGAATGGCAATTAAGCCCTCAAACCTTTTGTCAAGTTGTGTTTGGATCTCATTCCTCACAAAGGCTGCTGGCCTTTCTTTGAAATTCCCTGGGAACATAAGGCCCTGCCGACACCTGCGAGCCTTGCCATCAGGAACAAAGGAAGTATGTTTCAGCACCTGCTCAAGGAGCTCATTCTCCTCAAGTGGCACTGTCAGGGTCTGCCTGTGCTTGTATTTATAGTACATGTTGTAGAGCAAGTCAGCCTCAGTGTCCAGGTTCTCATCTGTGTTGAGAATCTTCCCATCAGGACCACAAAACAAGGAAGAGATGAAGAAAGACAGTGCCTGCACATAAACAAGAATCCCCTCTAGAGACTTTCTCAGTTGTGTATCCTCTGGAAATTTTGTTGAGCTGGAGATCTTGCCTGGAACCCTTGTTGCTCTGGAGAGGGCTTGGATTGAGAAGAAGGTGCCATCACCAAAGAGCTTCATCAAATCTCCAAGCTCAAGCAATGCATCAGTTAGTAGAATTGCAAAACCAGGATAAAAATCATCCAGAGTGTTGATCTGCAAGAATTCTTCATCTTCATCAAGTCTGGAAGAGAACGCATATTCATAGCGCCCCTCATTCATTCGTGCATCAGCATCGAAGGAGAGAGGGATAGTTGCTGGCTGCTGCTGCTGCTGCTGCTTGTCGCTACCCTTCCCAGCAGCAGCAGCAGTAGCAGCAAATTGAGCTTTTCTCTTCATCTGATTCCTCTCGATCAGACTAAACCCACCCTTCGCTTCTCCAGACAACATTTCAGCTTTCTCGAGTATGGGCAAGACGGATGGAGCCACTTCAATACGCACACCCTCCTCCTCCTCCTCCTCCTTCTCCGACTCCACAGAATCCTTTCCCTGTGGAAAGTCCTGTGGGTCGTCGCTCTGCGCATACCCTTGTGTAGGCGAGGAGTCGTCTTCCCTTGCATTTGTAGCATCTCCATCCCGACGACGGTCAATCGCTCGCACCACCGGTATCAATTCTGAGGAAGAAACTACATTTCTTAAACCCCATGAGCTACTACTACTAACAAAGTTCTCTTTGGTGAAGAAGAAAACTCCGGTGCTCCTTCTCTTCTCACTCAAGGCTTTGCGCTGCAACTTCGAAGCTTGCGGAACTCCAAATCCTTGAGGGGAGACATATCGACAAATTGGTCGCTTGGGAGGGGAGTGGTCAGTAGTAGAGCGTTGTTGTGGGCACGTTCTTCTTCCAAGGGAGTGAGGAGAGGAACAGCTACTACTACTAATAAGGCCATGGTGAACCAGGCTTCTTCCATCCACCAAACCGCAAGACCGCATCTCTGTTCCTCTATGACGCTATCCCTTCTTGTCTCCTTCAACAGTTGCTTCAGTAAGTACGGCCAACAAAAAAGGAAAAAAAACCCAAGCGAGAGATGGCAACAACAAAGCAGGTACAATAATCCTTGTACAACAATGAGACGAAGATCATTCTCTTTTTGCGAAGAAGATCGCATCAAGCCTAAACTCCCACAATCTCTTTCTTCAGCAACTCCTCCACTTTTACACTTCTACTTTCTATAGCTCCCGAAAACGAAGCAAGTGTTTTTTTTTTAAGGGAATTTTTGTTTGTAGCCAAAGTGGCGATCATCTCTAGGAAGATTTAGCCACATCAGAAATGAAGTGAGAATATTTAATCATCCTTCTATATTTTTGGCTACACAATGAAAACCAAGTATATGAATCTGGCGGTTGTTACCTTTTTTTCCCCTCACTTTTGGCGAATGAAAGGCTTCAAAATCACTTCTTTTTCGAATTTTTAATTTTGGTTTTTGGCCAACTTTAAAAGACAGCTGAAACGAAGCACCCAATCTGTCTTCCACGAGGGTCCAGACCCACCCCGGTGATCGAACAGTTTGGATCCCTTGCAAATCGGTGATTGTGTTCGCTACATTCCACGGATAGCACCTAAAAAGCTCTTACTATGCATTGTCATTGCGGTTTTTTTTTTGGTGGGGTTTGTTTGTTTGTTTATTTTATTCTATTTTTGTGGCGAAATTTCGCCACAAAAATGAAAAAAGAAAAAGAAAACGCGGTGAGGGCTGTGTGAATCCTACAAAATGTTTTCTTCGAAAAAAGCCTAAATTCGCCATATTTTGAGGGGGGATTTTTTTAATCGCCAGATTTAGACCATAAGCTCTAGCATGCCACAAATATATTGCGGGGGGTTCCCAAAATTTTTACTTTCCTCTGTGACCTGTAGCCAAATTTGGCTAAGTCCCTCTTGTGAATGATCGCCAGTAAAAACCTACCTCAAAAAATTGAAAAATAAAAACCCTGTAAATTAAATACACAATAGTGATATCGTTTTCGAGCTCGGATGTGGATAACGCAAGAACTCTGGAGCTTCCGATTGCCATCCTTTCATTTTCTTCATTATAGTCTTTAGCATCTCAGGACGCATTGCTTGTTAATTTTCCTTGGTTCCGAGAGAAGAATTCAGAACTGATGTGATTTGGTTGCTTGGATGCTTGCTTGTTGGTTTTTTTTCCCTGAATTTTTGGGAGCGCAGCATTGGTTTTCGTGAAAGCTAGGTTCAGGAAATTGATAGTACAGTGCTGCTGCCGCTGCTGCTGGTTTAGGGGAAATTTCAGGCATGGCGGCGGCTCTGGTCACGTCCTTGGCTTCGCTGAGGTTGAATCCGCTCAGAGCTTCCGTTTCTGGAGCGCCAGTGAGGAGATGCGTTGACAGTAGCAGCAGCAGAAGAGGGAATGGGATGGCATTCGTGTTGAGGATCGAGTGCTCCTCGCACCCGCAGAAGAAAGCCACCGCGCACCACAACAAATCCCGGCCCAAGAAGCATCAGCCTTATGACAAGAACCGCAAGGGGCCAACTAAGTACAAGCGGTTGCCCAAGCCACCTCCTGTCTGGGGTTTCGACACTTCCGACATCGAGCAGGCGGCGACTGAGGTGGAAGCGCCTAGCGAAGTCGTAGCGTCCTCGGTACCGTTCCTATCCTTCCCCTGCTCTTCTTCGTCACTTTTGTCTCGTTCTTTTTGTTGCATGGAGGTAGAATCTATTGTGTAGTTTGTCCGGAGCTGAATCTGAAGACAGAGAGAGGCCAACGATCTTTTTCTACTGTTCGCCTCAAGTCTCTCTGGCAAAGGGATTCCATCTACTGGTAGTCTCAAGTCTCTGGCAAGTTTCTCACAGATGAGGCCTGAGACTCTTGTCTGAGCACTGTCAATTTGTTTGATGCAGTGAGGAGGGAGGTAAAACTGATGCGGCCCCCAAGGCTTTTTTCAGGTTCCTTGCATTCAGCTTCTGTATTTGCAACAGACTTTGTTAGACATGATCCAGAGGTAAAAACACTTGAATGCAGTTCTATTCAGAATGTGCATTCTATGCTTTCTTCTAGCATCCATCAGCTTCTCTATTTTCTGATGGCTAGAGTTTCTCATCTGTTTGAAAACCTTTTAGTCCCCCAAATTGAACATCTTGTTTCTTGGTACCAGTATAAAACTCAAGCATCATTTATAAACAAAGGGTAGGAGTTTATGTTCCATCTCCATGTTGATTCTCAGTACTACCTGTTGTTCCTCTACAAGTGTTGTCCTGTTGGTCAATGAGATTGCCTTGGAATTCAGAGTACATTCTGGTATCAGTATCTGATCAGTGTTACAGTAACCAGTGAACTCCAGTTAACCAAGAAGTCAATCAAACAAGCTTGTAGATCTCCTTTACAAGCTTATTCTTGCTATCAGTGTGTTGCTGCAGTCTTATGCATTAGGTTGAGAGAAGTGCTGCTACAGAGCAATCTCTTCTGTCTCGTATGTTGCAGAACAAGGCAAATGATTGTTGTACACCCAAACATGGCCATCCTTTACTATGTCCTCTCGGATTCCTGCTGTAAGAATTTAGGCTATGAATGTTGTCATTTCATATTGTAAGTTTGTAGGGTGCAAACAGAATCATTCAAATACAGAAGATACATTCTTGAAAAGGTTTGGAAGGTCCAGGACAAGCCAAAAGCCAACTCATCAGCTTGCTAATATATGACCACATGAACTTGTGGTAGTCATGTCTACTGAGTGAGTACATTAGAGATTGCACAGCACTACAATTCCCTGTATTTGCTATCAGACATTTTTCACATGATCCAATGCATGGATAATGGAGATAGTCTAAGCCTTCATACTGGAAGAAATATCTGTTGCTGGCATTTTCCTGCCCTCTGGTTCTACCAAGTATTTCTGGTGGTGTAAGTAAGTTTCAAGGCGTGTCACAACTGCTCTGGAGTCTGGGTCACCGGCACTCTTGAGATTTACAATAAATTCAGACACCATTGTTTGCATGACCTTCATGAATGGCTTTGGGTACACTTGATACAGACGAAAGCCTGCCATCTGGTGACAAACAACCCCAAGTCAGAACATCTGACTAACTTACTGAATAACTCACACTGAATTCCACAAGGTTGATTTTCTGAATGAAGAAGCATGAAAACAAGGGTCACTGTTGAGGAATAGGGCAACCAGAGCACATAAAATGATAAAAATATAAGAAGAACATTAAAAGCAGCACATACCTTCAAGAAGGCTTCTAAAGCTGAAGCAGAGGATCGATTTGAGGGTATGTGATTTAGCAAGCGTGCACACCAAGTCCATCCATCTGCCAAACCATGAGGATTTTGTCCACCACTGTAATCAGTCTGTTCACCCACAAAGTACCACAACAGATTGTTATGTTGTGGCATCAGACTCTGCTCCAGGTTTAACATTGATGGCATGAATGTAGAATACACTAGTACCAGAAGTGTGGTCTGTCCCTTGCTCCACTCACAGTGTCTTGTATCTCCAGTGAAAGGTTCTTAACATAAGTTGATATACAAGTTATGCCAGCCAGTTCAAATTCTCTGCTTTTGAGACTGGGATCTAACACTGGACGGATCTTACTTCAAACAAACAGAACACTTAAATCTTCTACTAAAAATACAGTCCAACTGAATTACTTTGGTCTGTTGACAGGAACATTTGCAATGTCTGACCACATGACATAGATTAATATCACCATGCTAGAAGGTACAGTTCTCAGAGCTTCTTACAGCTTCCGAGCATCAATAAATGATCACCTGTGTCATGGCACCATAGAAAGTCATGTAGGCAGTCATGCGTGCAACATAGTCATCAGTGCTCTCCAGTTTGCCATCCTCTTCCCGATATCCAAGTGCCTTGTAGTATGATTCGTCACTGCTGAACTGATCCTATAGTGCAGTAAAGTTGTCATTAGCATCTGCAACTTACTTTGACATGCTTGTACTTCAAATCAAAGGAAATTTCAAGGATATAAGTGCTTGAAAATGGCTTTTGTGTACCAGATAAGTCTACACAACTGCACAAGCTTGGGAAGTACATGTAGTGCTACTGCATTAAGGATATCATCAAAAATACCTTGGAGAATACATAGTACTTGGGAGTTGTAAAGATGCACACTTCATGGAGCTTTGCTAGCACCACATCCATCACATCGGGGACCTATAAGGAGCAAGCATTCATGGCAACATTAGTATGTGTAATACACAAAAGACAACCACATTATGAACTAGATACAGGGCGCATACCCCAACCATGTCAATGTTCAACTCACCTGAGAAGCAACATTGACAATAACCTGTGCCAGTGCGAATGCAAATGAAGGAAGCTTCAAAATCTGTGACTCGCATTGTGAAAGGAGCTACACCCAAACCAATTCACAGTAGAGCCCTTCAGAACACTGAAACCATGTAATACAAATGTTAGCAAAGTAACAACAGGATGCACAACAGATTCAATGCCATGTACAAGATCCAGTCCCCATGTCAGAAAATCAGCAAATATGGTGCATGTGGACATATCACATAGGATCTCATGCTAATCACCTAGATTTCATGCTGCCACTGTTAGTAGAGAGAAAAACTGCTCCTAAAACCAAAGCAGATGCAAAAGCTGTTTCTAAGGAGTGAATGAGGAACACCTTGGCACCCAAAGTAACAATCAGAAATTGACTTGGAGCACGTGGATCACAGAGTAGCTGCAACAAGTCCATTGACTTCTTCCTGCAATGCAACTTGAATGAAAGCTTTAAGCATGTGATTGTTGTAGACAAGTTCTGCATCTTCACCAAATAAGGCCTGCAGCAATGCCATTCTATGCCACAGCCAACAAATGTAACATGGAAAACCTTACAACTGAAATGAACAGTTGACAAAGGTATCAGCTGCTTTTCCTCTTAATCTTTCCCTCCAACTCTTTTCTCATTGAGAATTATCCACAAGTACTGCTCCTGCTGCCTTCAGTTCAATTTTCTATACTCAGCACCAAGCGACATGGGCAAAATCATACTTCACTTGTTCTTGCGTGGCAGCAACTTGCTGGAGATGCTTGATGACTTGTCGCTCATAAACCTTAAGTTCCTGTGTTCAATCAATGCTCAAACAAATGAGTGCTAAACTTCCCTCCAAGATGACCATTGGAGTAGGTGAAGAGATGTGCACATAACCACATTACAATGTCCTGATATTTTCATTAGCACGTCATCCAGCAGGCAATTTATTGTCTACGTGAGCTATAATCACATGGGTGGTACCTCACTGTGTAAGCAAGCTTGTCTGATACTTCTTACTACCTCTTGACTCTGCTTGTTGGAACTACTTTTCCACTGGGCATCAATGGTTCAAAGGTATAACAACAGGGGAGAAACTCTTGTAGGCAACCATCAACCAGATGGCAGATCAATGTTGATATACTCACTGTGTTGCAAAGCTAAAAAAAGATCTACATTATGATATATTTGGAAGGCACACCTTCTGGTTTGCTGGGTTTGCCTGCAGGGGTTTGAACATCTCCTGAAGCTCTTGCAATTTTTGCTTTCGAGCTTCCTCTAACTTTGCTGCTGTTGGCGCAACCCGCGGTCTTGATCCTGGCAAAGCAAAGACATTTAAAGATCCAGAAACTAGAAAGGACACTCTGCCACTTTCTGCTGTATATTGAAATTCTGATACATATATACCAAACTGTAGGAACATGCATAAGCTGATGTGTGTGACAAGATGGCATGGACCTCCCCTACACCGCATACATTTAAGGCACATAGGACTTCACAATGCATTCTGTGAGTGCACTTCAGGTATTCAAATGCTCATCTGAGTGAATAACAGGAACAAAGGGACAGACAAATCTGATTGAGCTATTCAACAACCTGTGGTAGTTGTCTTCTCCACAGGTTGTTTGGCCTGACCAGTGGAGGCACTGGCTTTCCGTTGTGCCTCTTGCTTGGCCTTTTGTTCTGCCTCAGCACGTTGTAAGGCAGCCCTTGCAGCTGTATCTGCCTGTGCCTTCCGCTCTCTAGCCTCTGCATCAATTCTCACCTTTTCTGCATCAGCCTTTGCTTTTTCTGCATCAGCTTTTTTCCTTGCCTGCAAGAGGAGATTTGGATAGGCAGTGAATTGACAATTTAAACCCAGAGTACACCACACTGCATTGAGCAGTGCTGCAGTGCCATAAGAGTGTACAACTAAACTTGTGCAGATGCAGCCCATTCAATAGAAAGCTTCACAATAGTACAAACAAATTGCACCAGAACCGGACTTTAGAATTCCAAATTTCATATCCAGGACAATATACAAACTTCAGATGAAAGATAGAATCTCAGAGACTGCAGCTCAAGATCTCTTTAAACAACATCACAGAATTCCCAACAACTTAGAACAATGGGAGAAATCATAGCTCACATCAGCCTCAATTCTGGCTTTCAACTGCCGCTCCCTTTCTTCACGGGCAGCAATTTCTCGCCTACGGGCCTCTTCTTCTGCTGCTTCCTTCCTGATCTGCCGTGCTTCAGACTGGGACCTCAACTCATGGTCCCGTTGTAGTGCAGATAGATGCACATCTCGTGCCTCTGCACTGCAATCACTTAATGTATTTCATTCCTCTGAGTTTTCTTGCTGTTGACAGCTGATACTCCAGCAAGCTAGCTAGAATGAAAGAACATCAAATGGGCAATGAGCAAGCAACACAGGACTTCCCACTATGTTTGAAGAGCTTAAAACCTCGGCGAGAATACAAGCCACATCTATTTCTAGAGGGAGCATTGGCTGAGCAAAGTTGCGATTGAACAACTGTCATGAAGGACACTCTAAACAAGGGTTAGAATAGTTCACATCATCCGCTGGTCCTGCTTGTCAGAGCGCCTAGCAAGCTCACACTTGGCCTCCTTGTCTTTCTCGACCAATGTCAGAACAGCTGCCTCCCTCACAATTTCCTCTCTCAGCACCCTGTCGAGTGACAGTCGCCTTTTCCGGAACTCCTCCTGTTCATTTTCACCATTGTAGCTTTTGGTTTCAATAACAGGAAATCAATGACCCTGCTGTTGGAAACACTATCTATCAATGCATGGCAATCCATCCCACAAGTGAACTTTCACCAAATCCATTCTCAGAAGGCACCCTGGTTGGTACCTGCACCCTGGTAAGACGTTCACGCTCCAACTCTATTAAAGCAGCTTCCACATATTCTGTGCGTGCAAGCAATGGGCTGCCAGCTCCCTTCTCATCCCTTTGATTCTGCACAGGTCTGAAGGAACCCTAGTCACTTTCTCAACTTCTCCGAGATAGGCCTGAAGTAGATACAGGAGATAAATCAATAACAGTGTCAGCTTGGATAGCAAACAAAGAAAGACCGTGAAATTCACAACTGGGCCTGCTCACACACAGCGCCTAAAAAATGTGCTACCTTGCTGAGCTCTTGTTCTCTACCAAGGGTGCAGATTTGCTTTCTTCTTCATTGCTGTCTTCATCAGAGTCACTGTCAAATGCTCGCATGATGAAAGGTCCTGTTGTTCGTCCAAAATCTGCTGTGACGGACAATTCTCGCCATGATACCCTACAAAAATGCAATAGCAGGATCAAACAAGAATCACATCCATCTGTTCTCACATTTTTATTATCCCCTTGTTTGCTTGCTGTCTTTAACAAAGAACAAACATTTTGTAAAGAGGAATGCTGATCAACTCACCCCTTGGCATTTGGTTGGGGGCTCCGATAGTCCAGCACTGGCTCCTGCACATCTCCTCTCTTTGTGGTTACAAGCTGCAGCACAAATCTGCAAAACATGACCTAATTCTACATGTCTCATGCAACAAGCATACTCTTCTGTAAAGCCTGTGACCTAACACCATATCATTAACTCAAGCTTCCTTCTCCCAACCCCCATGCCAGACATCACAAAACTATCCAAATGTTATCAACAGTAGCAAACTGTCTGACAATTGCAACTGTTCTTCAGTGAGACTTCATATGGTCAATTTGTCAAGGTTTTTCAGATCCATCCAAATTGTGCATTGGCCAAATGTATGTACCCAGCTACTACCAGCAGATTTCCCTCCACAGTAAATAAGAATATTGGTTGCACTGCACAGACCAACACAAAGATAAAACAGTTTCTGGACTAAAAACTAAGTCTGAAATTGCAGAGAAAACTCCGCAGCAACTTGAATGAGAGGTGACACAAAAATGAGAGCAGTCATAACCTTATGACTGTCTCTCATATAGTAACAGACCATTATTGCCTTCATCACGAGTAGCTGTGACAAGCTGCCATGACTACTCACTGACTTTATCAACCCAATGGAAAGTGTAGACAAGATTATTAAAACCTAAAAGAATTCAGGCAAACCATTATGCAAACATCTGCATTCTGAGCTACTGTTGCTTTCTGGAAGCAACGGGAAGACTCAGCCATGATATTGGCAAGCACTCATGAGACGATGTCAATTAAAAAAGTCAATCTGTATGTTTAGGGTGAAATAAAGAAAGAGACTGATTGCACAAAGAATCAGCATGCAGTGTACACCTGCAGGATCGAATAGATGAAAAAATGGAGTATTTAAAATTGAAGGGTAGCTAAGATTGGCTTGGCATGTGTGAAACCCTAAATGTCTCGATCCAGAGAAAAATCCTGAAGAAAAAACATGACAGAGAGAAAGAGAACCATCACACAAGCATTCACATCCTTGCCAAGAAGAAAAATGTCAGAAACCTGCTGCAGGATTTGCATTTGTTATTAAGCTTTGCAGTTGGGTAATCAATCGGGGAGTTGGCAGACGAAGGAGAAATTTTAAAAATCTATTTACCCTGTAATTGCACGACAAAGCCTCCAACTCCTGCTGCAATTCTTCCAGCGTCCAGTCAGGATTTGGGTCGACCATTGCCGGCGTCCGAAGAGTCGAGTTGGATGACAACGTCTTGAGGGTCAATGTGAGGTTTAGAGCTTGTGCCGCTGGGGATGCCAATGTTGGACTTGAAAACAAGTCGCCACCGCCCCGTGCTTGCGGCGACATCACCGACGACATTGTGACCATTGCGTATACCAGTCGACCTTTCTCACCGAGTGTCGTTTTCACCTCAAATCTTCGGTTCTCAACTTCAGAAACGTGGGTAATCTTCAACCAAATACGTTGCTCCTGCACCCCCCGCTCCGTCAATCTTGTGCAAAACAAAATCAATCACCCCTTCTCTTTGTCTCTCGATCTCATGTTTCCTCACCAATTTACACAAAGCTCGGAAAACAAGACTTGATCAGTGGTCTATCTGTTACAGCAGAGAGATTCAAACACCGACAGGGCGCCAGCAGACGCGCATTTCGAACCCTAATCAGTGCGCCAACATCAGGAAATTGCAATCTTACTACCAAGACCTAGAAGACCATTCTTCTGTTGATGAAAGTCGTCAGCACATTGTTCTTAGCTGTAGGTGGGTTCTTTCTCTGTGCACCAGGGTGTGAGGAATAATGCGTGACTGGTTTGCTGTGATCTCTCTGGGTTTGTATTTCTCATAGGTTGAGGGTTTAGGGTTTAGGTGTCCTGGGGTTTTAAACATGAGAAGACAACAGGATGGGTGCAGTTTGCAATGCCACTGCAGCAGTTCTGCAACAGTGGAGCGCTATGCATTGCAAGGTGGATCTTCTTCTTGGCCAGGCATGTCATCTGTATTATGCGGAGGATTTGATCAAGACAATGACCGGCTTGTTAAGCGGATGTCTGTGTCTGAGTGGCCTTGCTCGTGGTACCAGAAGAGTTCATAGAAATGTGGAGATGGGAAAATATATTTGCAAAAGAGAATTCCGGAATTGGATGCCGGAAATATTGTGGGCTATTTGCTGCTGCTATCAAGCATGTATACACCTGCTGGCAAGTGGGATCTCAGTGCAACTATTCAACACCAGAGGGTGGAAAGGGGTGTGAAGAATTGGCGTGCAAACGTCAATTGCAGGGATAACACCGGTGTGCCTGATGAGCAGACCCTCCTGCTTTGAGCACAAAAATGCAAGAGAGATGGGTTGAAGATATTTAGTCTAAATGCACTCGGACAAGACATTACAAGCAATTTTTCTTTGAGTGTGAAGCTTTGGATCCTCCTTGAACTTCTTCTCTTGCAAATTCTTTTGATTCTCGACCATCTTGACTCATGATTACCACCAGTTCTCTGCTGTGTTTACGAGCGTTCAGCCTGGCAATTGCTTTGATTACGAGCTGTTAAAAAGCATTCTCTCAAAAACTACGGCAATCTACTGCCCAACTTAGTGACATTGAAGTCAAAGGCTGATGATGCAGAGATCAGACAGAGTAGATGCCACCCACCTGACACTTGCAACTTGTTTTTCCAAATTAGTGCTCAAAAGTGGAAGGGATGACTGCTTTGAGCTCATGGTGTTTACAATGTATTATGTCTCTCAATGGGTCCCTCCCATCTTGCATGCCATGCTCCAGAGGAATTGTCCTTCACACTATGCAAATGCATTTGGAGAATTGGGATTTGACTGCATGATGAAATTGTTCCTGCACCTTGCTCAAGGACTTCGAATCCCACAGGTTTGCACCATTGGGTGGCTAACTGGCCCTATTGATTCCCAGCTAAAGTTCACTTTTGTGTTGATATTTGAGTTTAAACCTTGACTTTTTTGGTAAGGCAGAAAGCTCCTTGTTCAAGTTGGTCCTAATTGTTCAAGTAATCCCCTCCTTAAGAAACGGTATTGTGATATGTGGTGCCAGAATTGGGTTTTTACTTCAGATCCACATTGGAATGTTGCAGCACTGGTTGTAATTTTAATGCAAACTGATTGAAAGGACTTTTCCTGCAAGTTCGATCTGATGATCTTCATAGAATACACTATCACCTTAACAATTATCTTTGAATTTCGTCAGAATTTAGCAACTTTCCCACATGTGCAAATAATGTGAAACGTCATAGTTCAAAACTGTTTGTGTGTCCACAGACCTATGGTTGAATGTGTGATCCTCCTAATCATGTGAAGATGTTCAGAGGTGTCAGATTGCAAGTAGGTGGTATGAACCATAGACATGGAGATTGGCTGTCTGATTTCTATGAATTGCAAAATTTCATTTGATTCCCTAGCCTGATTTCTTGTATCTTTCTTCACTGATTTCAGTTTTAATGCCAAATGCAAGGATGATTGCTAGCACCAGGTTCTGTATCTTTTTTCAGGTAATCAATTTATGAGTTTCTGCTTGAGAGTGGGCAGGGTTTGGCCAATTCTGGCTCCTAGTGAGCCTGTGGCAAGTTGGCCAACTCCAGCTTGCTTAAGCTCCTAAGTGAGGTTGTGGCAATTGGGCCAATTACAGCTCCTAGTGAGCCTGTGGCAAGACTCTTCCACAGGCTTGCTAGGAGTTGGAATCGACCCATGCTGAACGGCTGATTCAGCATGATGTAGTTGATTGAATGGGAGAATAAGACCTAACAGTCATTAGTAAGGGCTAGGCCTCATTGTGGTTTCCTCCTGTTGTGCACCCACCTCTCTTGAATTCCTTGCTCTTCACAAATTCATCGCAAGCAATGGGTTTGCCCTTCAATTGCATCTAAAGGTTGATATGTTGTGTTCACCATGTTTGTTTACTTTCATTTCTTGTGTTCTACTTGGTCTCTGGTTTCTACCCCAATGCAAACCACATCTCCATCAATGTTTTTCTTTTCCTTTTTCCCCAATTTTATGGTGTTGCTCCAGTGGTGATCATCCACAAGAAAATTTAGTCAAATCTGGTGATTAGTATTCAAAATCTGAAAGTAAGAAAATCTTAAGCAGCCTTTCATATTAAGGTGGTTGTGGCAAATTTTTAGAATTTTTTCGTTTTTGGGTGAATATTTTTCTTTTCCAAAAAAAGGGAATTTGTGTCAATGTTCTCTTTTTAAACATATTTTTTGGCAGAAGGGCGAAATTTCGCCACCACAAAACTCACTGATGGGGATGTGCCTCTTGCATGTATGGTTTTATACTTGTTCACAAGACGGATGGATGGGTGGATGACGGGACAGAAGGATGAAATGATGCTTCACGACATCCTTTACTATATGTAATTACTTTCAGTAATAAGAGTGTCATGTAAAGCCAAAAAAATTATTTGATTTAATTATTAACTAATCATAACCCGCATTGAATTGTCGCGCAGCTGGTGTAGTGGTATCATAGTACCCTCCCACGGTACTGACCGGGGTTCGATTCCCCGGCTGCGCAGAGTTGAGATTTTCCCTCCTTCTATTTTTACATTTCCAATTTTTTGTTTTTAGAAGTTCACTAATCTTGTCAGTTGAGGGAAGAAAGAGACTTTAAGACATTAAAGTTATCCATAAAGTCATGCTCTCCTTCACCCCCTATCCCCTCTTTCATTGATATCCGCAAAGTAAGGAGATTTTATTAAATCTCAGTATGAGATGCTGAAACTCAGCATTTAATGCACAAGGTTCAAGAGGTATTACAGTAGCTGTACATGTAGGAGCAGTGAAAATATACCCTAGTACCTGAGTTGTTTTGGTGTTAAATAATTCAAATTTAAAATCACCAAAACTTTCAGTATTTATTAATCAATATCTACCGAATTTTTTGAAACCTTAAATTGAAATTTTCGCAGTGCCAAAACTTTCGAACATTATAAACTATCGAGCTGTTTCTTGTAAATGAGATCCAAGGTTGTGAATCAAGCAGGGATGAGGATGGCACTTGGTAGAGGAGATTTTTCGAAGCAATTTGGTTTCAATAATTGGCCCCTTATTGATGAATATTTGTGTCTCTGAAGCTCCCAGTCTTCGACTTTTAGTGAATCATCGACAAATGACAAGCCTGAATATTTGGTTTCGGAAGAGGAGAAAAAATAGGCATATGCAAGCGTTCAAAGGATCTAGTACGTAAAAAATTTGGTCAATTTTCTTAACAATAGGACAGTCTCGTGAGGGTTGTGTTGTTTTGGAGATTTGTTAAGTTTAGGGTCAGCTCGCTGTGTATCTAGCTTCCATCCCGCAATAACAACAACAAAGAATAACAACAGACATCATCGGTAGTCGCAACTTCTTGGCTTGCAATATGCGCATGTAATACGTGCCCAGCTCTTCTCTCAGTGGTCCACTTACTAGTGCACACAAGTTCGTCCCCAACAATAATAATACCATGCAATGGGTCCACAATTCTATTCCTCCATCTCCATCTCCAAAGGTTGCAAATCCTTGCCTCAAAAGCTATTGAGTTTTTCGTTGTTGGCCAGTTTTTCACAACATCTCACACTTTCATTGGTATGTGTGCACTTTGTATGCAAGTAATAGGAGTAGACCACTATGCCATCATTTTACCAGCTTTAGCATTGGAGCAATTTTATGAAGCTCTTGGGCAATTTGTGGATATGGTGAAAAATCAAGGCTTAATTTGACCAAGTGCAACAAATGTGCGGACTATAGCTCCCCCATGGAAAATATCAAAGCAGTTTCTAAGTTCCAAAACTACCTAAATTTGTTGTCATGCCAAATTTGTGAGCTTGCTTTGCCCAAGACCTTCTATAATGCAATAACATGTGGAGCCATGGTTTTTGTTACCAGAATTTCTACAACAGCTTAAAACCTTGTGGAGATTTTTGTAGCAGCTCCGAACAGGCTTGTGTAGAATTCCTATGGTAATGCTGTTGCTACGCAAACAAGTTGTGAGTTCTTGGATTTTGAGATGTTTCTATTGTTTTGTTTTCCACAAACTTATGGGTAGGATGACTTTGATGCTGGGTCTTTTGGGTGTTAACAAATCTATTTTTTTGTCTACTTTGGTTGACAAGTTAAATTCCAATCTGGAGGTGAAAGAATCTATCATTCCTAAGCTCCACAAAAAACCCATCTGCACACAAAAACAATCTTCATGTTCTTGGATTAGAGATTAGGGGAAAGGTTTTCAAATGTGGGCAAAAGTGTTTTAGCCAAGATTGGTAATCAAATTGAAAATGTTTTAATGCAACAAATGCGAAATCAGCTTTAATTCGAATTGATTGAAGATCTAATGTTGTATGTGTATTTGTATGTGATCAGAGACATCATCCAAAGGAGTAGGTAATTTGAAAAGAAAATACTTACCATGTTATTTTTGACAAAATTGTTATAGCAAATAACTATAATAATGTAACTCTTCATATTGTTTTATGTTTTTTAGCCAATTTTCACAATTGTGATCTTATTGTGCTTGGACCTATAGATGACCAAACTGAGACAAAATTCTTTTACAAACATTCTTCGATGATTGTTGATATTAGAAGTGTTGGGTCTACATCCAGATCTTCTTCCATTTGCCTTGAATGATTGTGAACAACGGTGTAGCAGTATTGGCCTCCAATGGAACAAGTTGGAACTCAATTCCAAATGCTCTTGTGATTCTTGCCTTATCCCATCCTTTCACAATCATGTTCCTCATCTCCTTCACCTTCATTTATGCAGCATCCAACCAACTACACATTCTTAGTTTGAGGTTATTCATCTTGAAATCAACACATGGTGCTTGTCCATCATCAATTTGTTCTTTGATGACTCATGTAGTCCATTGAACTCAACTTTGAATGCATGCTTTAGTGGTCATTGTAAAATCACATTTGCAAGTTGTAGTTCATTTGTGTAATTTACTAATATGAAAATGACCATAATGTTGGGGTGATTTTTTTTTCATATAATCTAGAAACTCCTTGCTCTTGTGTATAGACCAACAATTCAACATGCATACCATTTTATGATGTTCTGGCAAACCTAATTGTTTAATTTGTGAATGCAAATATGGTAGCAGAATTTTGTGAACAATTCTTTTTATGGTCTCAAGGGTTGACCAATGACTTTCATTAAAGGTGAGACCCCATCCATTATTGATGCACATGAATTTTCTTTCATTGTTTGGGGGTAATGTTTTATGTTTAGTACCTATAAAAACAACTTGAAGGGGTAGGAGCAATCCATCCATAGATGATGAAATAATGAATGTTACCTATCTTTCATCTTATCCCTAATACCTTGATGTGTTTTGCACCCTTACTCTCCCATGTCCATTCTCCTACTATTTACACAAGGTGTAATAGAGTTTGGTATTGTTGACCACTAGGTAAATTTTTACAAGGTAAGCAACCTTGTAACCCATCTTTCACCCTTGTTGATCCTAATCATTTGGAAGTTTACTTGTTGATGTTGTTCCCACTTTGAAATTCTAGTTCATGTACTTCTTCAAAAATTGACAAATCCATTTTTTTGTGAACTTGAAACCTCCAGGTGCATTGTGTATGACTTCAAGAGCGAAAGATTCTATCATGCCCCACACTATGGGTTATATTATGGAGGTAGCAAGTGGTTGACCTACCTCTCTCATTTCTAGAGCATGGTAACCAAGGTATTTCAAAACTCTGGATACTCTTCAAGTACTAGCATGTTGTATTTGGTCTTTTTTATGGTAGTCTCAAGTTGTTGTGCACAAATGTAGTTTGGTTTTAGATCACTATGGGGTGTAAACCAATCCCACAAACTTGCCTTCCCTAATTTCTCATACAAACTTGGGACTCCAGGCTTTCTGTATGTTGTTTTTAGGAAGTGCAAGGCTCAAAAATTGTTACCATGTTTCTTTACAACAACCATGATGGCCAAAGATTCAAAATAAACTAGTTGGTGTACTCCCCCTTTCTCTTTGTTGGTTTCTAGTTCTTTTATGTTGTCCTTCACCTTCTTCTCCACTGGCCTCTTCACTTGCCTCTCCACCAACTTCTTATTCAATTTCTTGGTTTGATAATAGTTTTGCAACATATTTCTGTGGCTATTGGCTATTCTTTCACTAGTTTCAAAATGGTTTGGTTTAAAACAATACATGCATGAGTAAGTTTATCTCATGTTGTAATGTCATCTCTCTTTCCTCACTTGTGATTTTCTTGAAGATAAAAGTAAGTGTATTTTGATGCAACTTTTGGTTTTCCATTTCTCATTAAACATTCAACAAAATCTTTGCAAAATCCCTATTGTAAACCAACAAAATATTTTTCCAACGATTGTTCACATCACTCCATCTTGCTTTTATCATGAAAACATAATTTATAAGAAAAATATAATCTAACACAATCTTAAAGAGCAAGAGCTTGGAAAATTAATGGTAGTTCAAAAAAGAATTTGGCACAAGTTTTTTCTTATTTTCAGGAAATTAAAGATTAAAATGAATGAATAGTGTTTTACATCCATGTATAGTACTACAAAAATAATTAATGAATTTTATTATATAGATTTTTTAATCAATTTTTTAATTAAAAAAATGTTGAAATGAAAATTTCAAAATAAATTAAATATTCAACATTCAACTACTAAAACAACCAAGGTATTATAGTATGTACTGGCACTTTATGTATTCAAGAGAAAGGAAAGAGGGGATGAAATCTAATTTGCCACCAAAATTGGTGGAAAAAATTAGTTTGGGTCCTAGTTATTTCATTTTGTAAAATTTCATTCCCAATAACACATTTGATGCCCTATTATGCAAAAACCGGCCATTCTCACCCCCTAATCACCTAACTTTACTTTATTGAATTCAAAGTGATCTTTTTATCTTTGTGAATTAATTTTCACATTTTTTCATTTTGTAACTTTTGAACCAATAATCAAAAGTTATTGAATTTAGATTGATTTTTAATAACTACAATTTAGTTATGAATTATAAGTATTTATTTCACAAGCGGGATCCATAAAAATTCTACAGTTAAAACCCACTTTGACTAGTTCAATATTGGGATGGGTAACATAACAAGAGATTTCATATACTTGCCTTGCCATTGGCCTTAAGTTTATAATTAAGCCCACCTTCAACTCAAATAATTTTAGGATGGGTGATCTTGCATGAGGTTAAATCAACTTGGGTTAATTGCATAGGGCCCCACTAGCGTGGGTGGAATTTTCTTCTTAAATACATTTTATAAGTTGGGATAAAAGCTAGTGCCTAAATTTGTATTGGAAAAAAAAAGGAAAAGCAAAAAAGGGAAAGAAAATATTTTGAAATGAAGTAATTCTTAATAAGTTTTCTATCAACACATAATCGGGACTTGCCTTCAACCATAAAACATAATTTAATTTATGGAAAATGTTTTTTTGGGGGTAGAGGAGAAGCCCCAAGCTAAGGGGATTTCCCAAAATGTGGGGCCTAGGAGGAGGCATTCTTTGAATCCAGCCCAAAATTTCCACATTTTGGGAGTGTCCTTGACCCCTCATTATTGAAAAAACCACATAGAAGCACCTTGAAACCCCCCATCCTTGTCAACAACCTAGAAGAAGATGTCCCTAGTGGTGTGATTCTTGAAGTTAATGCAACTAATGAACTATCCAACTAGGACCACAAAGTTGAAAAAGTCCCTCCAATAGCCCCTGATGTTATTTTTTGGAGGCCTTTCCCTTTCTTCAATTTGCAAGGACGAGTGTTGAATGGGTCAAAGAAGGCTTGAAGTGGCCTTGTAAAGTTGGAAAGCGCAAGGAATCACATGCTACAAAATGAATACTAATTACAAACCTAAAGAAGGTGCATGAACTCATTACTAAAAAAAGAAATCATAGGTGCCCTTCAACTCATGACAAGGCCCTTGACATCAAAATCATTTGGTAATGAATGCCTTCATTTTGACTGATGCCCAATCAATTTTGCAATGGAGTGAACAAAAGGTAGTTGTTCGTGCATAAGCAAAAATTACATTGGAATAAGATTATGCTTAGAAGAAACAGCACAAGGGCATGAGGAGGTCTTTAAATTGCTTTTGGTCAAGCTTGCTTCAATGATCTTATTGAAGATTTTGGGCATCTTAATTAGGGTGTGGGACACATCTTTTAAAATGCATTCTCACAAATTGAAAAAAATGAAGAACTTGGTGACACCATCTTTCAATGCAAGTTATCATATGTGAGGAAGGCAAAGGTGGCATTCATGACAATAGGAATCTAACAAGTCCACTTAATTTGAAGAAATGTAAACAATATTTGATTTCCATGCATCAAAGACCATTCATAGATGGGATTTATTTTCAAACCCTTCCATTATTTCAAGTTCAATTGTTCAATCAAAGTTTTGAAATTATTTTTTACATAATGTGTGAATTCTTATTTAGGTCGTGTGGAATTATGAAGGACCAATTTGTGGCTGATGCAATTTGTCTCGTTATAAAACATCACCAAATGTACACCCACCATCACGCAACATGGGTGGAAGAGTTGGTCAAGGCTTATTCCCAAACTCATGGTTTTAACAATCATGATTATTGACTAGTTTTTAAAAAATAAATGTGCATGTTTGTAACTCTTTGAATATTTTTGTACAAATTGATTTGGATTAGTTCATTTAACATTTTGGATTTTTCGTGATTTTTTTTGCATTTCTTAATGTTTCATAAGCCATATTAAACAATTATTGTGAGTCACCTTTTTGTGCAATATTTTAATGTCCTAACCCTAATATGCATGCTTAAAAAAATGAACCCATAATACCTCCATAAATGTCAAAAGCCCATTAATACCAAAGATGATATACCCATTTTTAAAATTTATTTACCATTACACAAATATAATGTGTGCAATACTTGCATATCATTTGCAAAACAAATATTAGATTTCTCCTCTTCAATTGCAATACCCACATGGGGGCTCAAAACACACATCAAAATTTTCCTCCTTTTTTGCAATATTTGCATAATGGTCATACGAACATATATGTGTTACACACGTTCAAACATTTTAATATGATGGGTGCGAATATTATATTTTTGAATGGGGATTTGTTTTGGGGGGGCGGCTTTGACCAATAGACAACTTTTTCAACAAGCCCTATATGCAGGTATTACATATATTTTAAAAATATATATGGGGTTTAGGTTTTAATGCATTTATGGTTTAAGATTTAGGGTTTAAAATTTGGGGTTTAAGTAAAAGGTTTAGATTTAAGGGTAGGTTTTAGGTTTAGGTTTTAGGGTTTACAATTTGGGGTTTAGGTAAAAGGTTTAAATTTAAGGTTAGGCTTTTGGTTTTAGAGTTTTTCATTTAAGCTTTGAGTTTAGGTTTAGGGTTTACAATTTGGGGTTTAAGTAGAAGGTTTAAATTTAAGGTTAAGCTTTAGATTTTAAGGTTTTCATTTAGGTTTAAATTTTAGGGTTTTACAATCTAGGGTTTAGGTAAAAGGTTTAAATTTTAAGTTCAGTTTTAGGTTTTAAATTTAGGTTTTAAGTTTTACAATTTAGGGTTTAAAATAAAGGTTTAGGTTTAATAAGGTTTTAATTTTACAATTTTGGTTTGAAGGTTCAGGGTTTAATTTAAAAATTTAAAAATTTAGGTTTTAGGCTTTAAGGTTAAATTTTAATGTTATGTTGAAGGTTTTAGGTTTATGGTTAGGTTTTAATGCTAGGCTTTAGGTTTTAAGTTTTAAGGTTAGATATAGGCTTTAAAATTAAATTTTAATGTTAGGTTGTAGATTTTAGGTTTAGGCTTTAAGTTTTAGGTTTTAATCTTAAGTTGCATATTTAGGGTTAGGGTTAGTTTTGGGCTATAGGTTTTAATGTTAGGTTATGGGTTGTAGGTTTAAGTTTTAGGTTTTACATCTTAGGGTTAAGGCTTTATAATTAGGTTTTAATGTTAGGTTATAGGTTTTACATCTTAGGGTTTAAGTTTTATAATTAAGTTTTAATGTTAGGTTGTAGGTTTTACATCTTAGGGTTTAGGCTTTATAGTTAGGTTTTAATGTTAGGTTGTAAGTTTTACATCTTAGGGTTTAGGTTTTACAATTAGGCTTTAGGGTGAAATTTTGGGGATTATAAATAATCTAAAACATATAATGATTAAGTTTGAAATTATTTGTAATCCTAAAACTATATATAATCATAAATGACTTTAAATTAAATTTTACATAATATTAGCATATTTACATTAGACAATTTCAATAGGGTAATGAAAAAAATTATTCATAATCAAAGGATGACCATCTTGGTTATTTATGTTGACTAATGGTGCAAAGGTTAAGGACTTGAATTTTCTTCAAAGAGGTGAGGGGTTCAAATCATCATACTTGTAAACATATTGTGTTATTTAACCCATTTTGGCTAAACAATTTACCTCCCTAGGTTACATGGAATAGGTAATGACTTGTGTCAACCATTCATTGGATGAAAAGTAACCATAAAAACTTATTATCATCATATTTTCTTTATCTACCTATATATTAATTATTTTGTTTTTTTAACGCAAGTACTGCATTTTGGGAGCAAATTGCATTTAGGGGGGCTTTGATGAATAGATAACACTTTTGAGGGGGGGATGTGTAGGTATTATATAAAGTCTTTTGCAATATTTACATTCTTTTGTTTGGTGATGTGAATATGCTAACATAAGAGCAAAATTTGAAAATTATTGACATGGTGTTTTTTGCTTACACCTATATAAATGGGTAATGCATAATGATTTACAGTATCTTTCAATTTTTCTTGTGGATATTTCACTTATTTTCTTTTATTATTTTATAATTGAAGTATGGAAATAGGTCCATTTTCACAAAATAAACAATACATGCACAATGTAACATTGGGAAGTAATCATCCAATTGTTTGTGTTCCAACTACCTACATATATGCCCTTTCAAATCTTATATTACTTGTAATCTCCAAACATAATAATATATTAAGTTGTTGACTACTATTAGATTTAATATTGGTAATAATTTTATTAAATAATATTGAATAATAATAATAATATTTTTACATTTATGAATATTTTATTTTATATAATATTTTTATTTTTCTTATTTTTATTAAAATATTATAATGATAATAAACGCATTAATTATACTAAAAACAGATTTCAATAATCATTAATAATTTTCTTATTAATACTAAATTTTCATACATATTTTATTTAATAGAATAATATTATACTTTTGTGATATTTATCCATTTGTTAATACTGATTTGTATTAAAATAATATTAATATAATGTTGTTAACAACTATGTTGAACTAATTATAATGAATAATAATAAATAATGATATTGTTAGAATTATGTTTTTCATCAATTATTAATCAAACATTCTAGTTTATTATTACTGGTTATTATTAAACTATTATGATAATAAAATATTTAAAAATTTAGGGAAAATATATTAATGAATAATCTTAAAATTTTAAATAATTATTTAAATTTTAATGATCTTAATAAATTTTCATTATTATTATAGATATTATTGTTACTATTTGTGGAATATGTAGCCTATGTTAAGATACTTATAAACTAGCTAGTGTTATTTAAGCTATATAGTCATGTAGGTGTATAAAAATATACTAGCACGTTCAAATAACATTTAATAATTAGTAATAGGTATATACTACAATATTATCATATTTTTATTAGTAATAATTATTTGCCGTATAAGAATTTCTACTTAACAATATTATATTATTAGTACCATATTATTATTATTATTTTTATAATGTGTCAAGGCCACATAACCTATGGTTTAAACCAAAGGAACACTTGAACTTTCCAATTCATCAAAAGCCCCAACCTTGTCCATAGGAAGCACAACCTCCTCCATGGTTCTAATCAAAACAATGTCGATGACCCTTTTGTCACCATAAGCTTCAACATCATCTTCAAAATCTGAATCATTTGAAATATATTTGGGGTTCATAAACATGGCTACTAAACCTCCACAATTGAATCCAAACTGTGTTCCACAATAATCAATAGCATGCTTTTGGGTAACATTGGGACCATGAAAATAATAACAATTTGGTGCTTACAAAGATTCCTTTGTAACATCCACTCACATGTGGAACTTGAATATTTTACAAATGGGTACTTCACTTTGTATGCCAAATTGGCAAGATGTTGATTCTTTATAATCCAATAACCATTTGTTTCAAAGGATGGTTGGAATAAATGCTTGATTGGGATCAATGCTGCCTTTTCCACACTCATTCCCACAATACATTCCACAACCTTGTTTTTAATGAACCCCCTTTTCTTCATTTTGGATGTTTGCATGTAATGTCATGCAATTGTTGTTAATCTCCAAACCAAGTAATGTATTTGATGCCCTCTAAGACCCTTGGTTTCAAGTGAAAACCAACACTTTAAGGTGCCATGATAAGATTCAATATTTGCTTGTGTACCTTGGTTGGAATGTGGCATGCGTTGAAGGCTAATTATCCATAACTTTAAAACACAATGCACAATGTAATATTAATTAAATCAATGTTCTAGTTGATAAAATATGATCATACCCATTTAAGGGGATTAAAATTATGAAATTATGATCAAACAAACATGTTTTGAAAGACATACCAAATTGGCAATAATAGGTCGAAAAGTAATGTGTCCAAGGGTCACCATGACTATGTTATTCAAAACTTTGTAAGACTTTCATTCTCCTTCATTTTTTGAAAGTGTCAATGTTTTCCTTGGGCTCGATGGACATATACATCACATCATGTAGGTCATGAAGGATTATTCGTCAAACTTCAACATCTTTGATCTTCTCCATTGTACGTAAACACCATGCCTTTAACACATGGCATGCACAAAAGAAGATGTTCTTCATAGCCCAAACAATCCTAAGCATTCACACACAAATCACATCAACTTTAAGCTTTAGTTGAATATGTAAGTACATTGTAAGCTTCAAAGCACTAATAAAAACCTTGGACAAGGAAAGCTTTTCATCTTCATTGAACATAATTATGAAGAAAGAGATAATGTAAGATTCATATTCATTGTAATGCTTGCAATTCTTGAAGGGTGTCATAAAAAATGAAACAACTTGGGTTTTCAATTAGGCATGATTGACAACATTTTTGCTTTCAAAGGTTTGAAGCATTTAATCAAATCATCCATAGTTTGTTGACTTGTAATGATCCATGCTAGAGGCACTTTGGTGTGATGAACATCAAAGCCCATCAAAGTGAACAAATGATATTTCACATCATTTGTGCCAAATGTGGCATTGATGGAAATTGTTCCACTATGGCCATATGCAAGCATGAATTGACATTACATTGGTGTTTGGATGCTTAGAGTGAATGGAACTTAAATGCCATTAATTTTTCCAGCTTCTTGAAAATAAAATACGTTTTATAAATGATGTAATGCCCAAGATTGAACTGAAATGGATGGGTTTTTATGCAATCTCCAACTCCTTAAATCTTGTGTTTCCAATCCAAATATGCAATGTCTTATTGTTGGATGAAGTCATCCCTTGTCATGACTTTTTTAGCATCCACACATTCCCACCAAATTGTTTTATGCTTGTCATAAATTTGTTTGGTAGTGTACCCTAAACTCAATTGTGGTCTTTCAAATATTGTGAAATTTTAAATGCATATTGTGACATGTGAGTTGATGACTCGGGATCCCATTGGCCATGTGTCGGTTCACCACTTGTTTGAGCGTGTGTTTGGTGGTAAAAACATAGCTCCACCACATGGGTTGTGTGTATAATCTTTTGATTGGAAAGGCAACCAAACATCCTCATTTGGTCAATCTTGCATGGTTTGGGTCATTCAATGATCATCAAGACCATAAGCACAATCATACTTACAAACATATTTATGTAAAGATCATATATGTTTGTGAACGACACCTAAAAATCAAAAGAAAATGCATGGAACATCACACTATACCAACTATGGTTGAGGTGGTTATCTATTGATGGGGTTTTTATATCCTTTTGTGGGGGTAAATTTTTATGTGCATTCCATCCCACTAGGGTTTCCACATCACCTTATTTGCCTTCTAAAAACTCACACACACGTGCATGTGCTATGTACGCGATCTTGATCAACATTTTGTTTGTGCCCCCATGCTGCACCCTAGAATTACCAAATCCACATTTGAAAAAAAGGATTTTGTTGGGCTTTGAATTTAAATTGATTGTGATTTGGGAATTCAACGTATGTTTATTAACTTGTAAACAATGCACATGTAATACCCATTTCTTCATTAAACCATGACTACCAATGGAATACACAATTAGTCAATTCTTGCATAATCAATACACTATGCGTGGAACCTAGGTTGGCAATACTTACATGCCAAATTATTAATAACATTAAGAATGTAAATGTTCCACTTGCAATATCTACATGCCAATTATTTAAATCCACATTCGACATGGGACCCAACCTTACAATACCCACTTACAAACCTTAAACATGCATTGGACTTGGGACCCAACCTTGCAATACTTACATTCCCAAATTGAAACACACATTAGACATGGGACCCAATTTTGCAATACTTGCGTTCTAAACTAAAATAAACACTAGACTGAGACCCAACCAAGTACAATACCTACATTTCAAACTAAAACATGCATTGAACCTAGCACCCAACCTTGCAATATCTACATTCCAAAAGAAAAACACATATTGGACATGAGACCCATGCTTATAATACCCATATTCAAGACTAATAACTACATGTAGATTTCTTAAACTAGGATCAAGCATTTGATGACTTAATAGTCTTCTCCCATAGTCAAGAAAGTGTAGCTTATATTCACATGTTGATCCAATACATGAAACTAATTGAATTGTAATTAAATCAAAACCACACATGAATGGAAGAAATGAAGGGGAGGAAAAAAAATAAAATTAGTTTGATGGTCCAAGGTGATGACGTTCTCCTTGCAAAGCTTTCTAACCTTAAACCATAACTCCAAATAAAATAAAAAACCCTAAATATTCCTATAGACTAAACCTTAAACATGTACCACTTTTAGAAGAGCTTAAACCCTAACTACAAAACCTTACATAATACTTTGACAATTATACAAAAATAATTATAGGTGAACTAATTATGAATTAAAAATCAAAAGTCAAAAAATTAAGAATTTTAACAAGTGAAGGAAAATATTTATCTTTTACCTTTTGATTTGAGTCTCTCCAACTTGAAAGATGTTTTCACTTTGCTTCAAAAGAGACGAAATAAATTTCATTTGCTCACTATATGGTTAACAATTCTTCCCTCCTAAATTAACCTAACCTTGAATTTAATTAATATCAAAAATCAAGATTTTGTAAAAGTCATAAATGTTTGGGACATCTACTTAATCCTAAATCCTCCTTTGATACATTTTATGTTATGAAATATAATGATTTTTTTCTCTTAACACAAGGTAGTAAATTATTTAATTATGTTATGTATAATATGCAATAAATGGTGCAGAGTGGAGGCTCATGGGGACATTGACGATAAGATGAGCCCACAAGTGTAATATTCACACAAGAAGCCTAAATATATTTAATTTATTGTTAACTAATTGAATGCAATATTTGTATTTGAATTATTTTTATTAGTTGTTGACGTTATGTAAGTGTTGGGCAGGTAGGTAGGTAAGAGGGAAGGTAGGTAGGTAAATAAGTAAAAATGATGTGACAAGTGTAGGTGGGTACATTGAATTCTGGTAATGCACCCATCCAATTGTGTTGTTATCACATGTAATGACCATGTCAAACGGAAAAAAAAACACTCCCATGGGTCCTTAGGAAATGTGGGAGTTATATGGTTTTTTTGGGCAAGTTCTGCATGTGATTGGTGTGGGGCAACTATGCAAAGTTGAATGCAAGCAAAATTATATACTGATCTGCTAGAGTTTGAACACGAACTTGATAAAATTTTAGAAACTAAAACTAGCAAAGTTAAATTATGCAATACACTCTTATGGTTTGCTTCTTGAAGTAATGACAACCTTTGCTTGCCAACCAAGCTCCAAGATTATAAATTATTATTATTACTATGATCTGGGAAGTGGTTGCTAAATAAACAAAATCACCTGGATATGGTATTTGGTTTGAACATCATTCAATAGTGTTATTAATCTATTGGGAATAAGTGGAACCAATGTTGTCTAAAGATGGATACACTCACTTGGGTTTCCAACACCTTAATGCTAAGAGTAGCTTGGATTATAGGGTTAGAAATAGGTGATTTAATAAGCATTGTACTTAGTCATTTTGAACTAGTTTTAAAGGTTTGAACTTAAAGCTTTGAACCTTAGCAAGTGGAGGCAAATGATTTGATATTTCATTTGTTTCAAAGTTCTATTCTAATGGATTTGTTAGATTTTTATTTTTTTTCTTTTGTGTGATTTTTGGTTTAGACTTTGAATCCACATTTTAACTTTGTTATTTCTAGTTTTTGAACTTGTTTTTCGTTTTTTCAAGTTGGGTTTCAGGTTGTTGCAACCTACTAATGATGATCAACGAATGAAAAATTAATAATAATTTTGTGCAAATTAAGTTCCATTTGAATGAAAATATTAAATGATATTACATGCAACTTGGATTGGATTCAATTTGAATTCAAATTCTTAAATTTAATTAAACAAATGTAATACTCTTGCCCCAAACTAATCAAAATCTCTTCATTTTTCCTTGTCTATCCTTTTGTCTGTTTTCATATGGTTCCCAATAGTTCATCATTATTTATGTTGAATCTTTCATGCCCATGTAAATGCACACCCAAAAAAAAGGTTAAATAAATAGGCTTGAAAGATATTAATTATTAAATTATTTTAATATACATAACTTGTAAAATATTTCATTTTATTTCATTTTTGTGAGATCTTTGGTTTAGACAAGTTAAATGCACATTTAACTTTGCCAATTTTAGTTTTGGAACTAGTTCCTCCTTTTTTATACTACTTAATGATTTATCCATGTTCGAACATTTCAATTGAAAACCAATGTTAAGTGGGTACCAAGTTGAAAACTAGTATGTAAAATGCTATTGGTCCTACTAACATTAATTATATTTTGTTTGCATGGCAGACATGATAAGTGAAAATCATTTACCTTTACCCAATTTTTACATGATAAGTATATGTGTGTTTACACATGGCCCCACTTTAGACAATTTTCCAAGGAGCAAGGTCTAATAAAATTGAGCATTCACATTAGTCAAGAGCTTTAAATTGGTCCCAAGGCCTTTAGACAAGGGTCTCTAGAACCAAGACAAATCAAATTGTGATTTAATTTACATGGCATCATTTTGGAGGGAAAACAAATTGGTTTGGACCAAAAAAAGAGTTAAGGGAGAGCTCATGGTTTGGAGAATCAAAGTGTAAGCTTAAGTTCAAGATTGTTTATTTCTTCATTTTTTAATTTTTTTTCATTGTTTTTTTTAACCTTGGTTGCTCAAATTATGTGAAAGTGGAAAACATGCTATGGATTGAAAACATTGTTGAAAGCACACCAACTCCCTCATTTTTTATCAATTCTCGAATTGACATGGTTGGATTTGTGAATCCTTATTAAGTGGTTGCTCAAAGGAATGCACTTTTAGCCTTTCCAAGTGCACAAAATGAAGGTGAATAATATGGTGGGGTAGAAAATGGAAGGTTGAAACATTTATTTTCACAAATGGAAAGGGATATGAATTTATAAAAGATCCCCAAACTGGTTCCAAGTCCAAAGAAGAAAGCGCCAAGGAAAAAAGTGATTGTGGTGAAAGACAAAGATGAAAAAGATGAAAAGTTGAAAAAAATGGCTAGATGGTGAAGTACTACACTTCATTGCTCTAAGAGGAGAAATGGAACTTGAATTCGCCATAAATGCAAAAAAACAGAAAAAAAAAGATAAAATAATCATTTAAAAAATCATGAAAAAAAGGGAAAAAAAAAGAAAACACTAAAGTTGAATCTAATCCTCTCATTATCAATCACACATTTTTGATATCAGACCTTCAAATTGGACCCCAAGCCTTTAAACATACTCATTGTACCTTAGGAAAAAGTGTTTTTTAAAATGTGAATAAGGCTCCAATTCAAGGTTCAATTTGCTTCAAATTAATCCCTAGGCTTTTCGTCCCTAGACCCTTGTTTAAAGTGGCCCTTACCTTCCCAACATTATTGTAGATCTATTTCATATAAGGCAAAAAAATTAGCCTTGAACCCTTTCATACCAAACCTGGTTGGTACAAAAGTTTCGCAAAAAATCCAATACAAGTACTAGGTTGATATGAATTTTTAAAAAAGATCTAGTACCAATGTTATCAAGGTACATTCAAAAGTTGATACTCATTGAACATTTTTTTGAATCACATTTGGTTGGCACAGTTTGTGTTGTCTTTCTTTTGCATTCTTTAGTTGTTTGATTGAAAACTATATTGGTGTTAGATTTTCACGACAAATAGACAATTAGTGTAGTTTTTGGGGCAATAAATTTCACTTCTATTCGAGTGGTTCTTAACATTGGCCTCAAATGCCAAGTTATAAGCTAATTAAATTCATTTTTTTTCTAACAATAAGTAAAATATGTAATGCATAAAAAATTAATATCAAGATAAACATCTATTTATTGTTATTTTCATGTCCAAAATCCAATTGCTTGTTCCAAGTGGTTTTGAGAGCACATCAATCTTGAAAATAATTGGAATAAAAATCTAAAAATAAGATTTCATGGATTCCATTTATAAACGCTAAAGCTATGTATGTGGTTGGGGATTTACAATTATATGGGGCTGAAAAAGGTCCCCAATCTGTGTGAACTTTGAAGAAAAAAAGGTAACTTGATCTCCCATTCTAATCTATGGTGTCCTTTTGAAAACATTAATACCATTTTTTAATGTGTTCAATTGTGGGACAATGTCAATTTGATGTATGATGCACAAAATGAGATCTAACATATATTGGTGGATATAAGTCGGTTAGATGGTTTTGTGTGTTGCTACCGAATATTGTTCAAGCTAGGGGCAATGTTATGTGTAGGGTAAAGCACAAGGGGAATGCTATTATGAACTTAAACATAAGTACTTTACCATGTGGTTCAATTCAATAACCAAGTGTTAGATTAAATTAATTTTAAGGCAAGGGAGTTTTTGGCACCTCAAGCTAGGTTTTTCTAGCTTTCAACATGTGCTCAATACTAATATTTCAACAACTTGTGCAAGGGCTATTTCAAAAAGCAAACTTTTTTGTGTGATGGCCATGACTATGTTAAAGATTTGTAAAGGAGCTTCTTGAAAATGATGAGGTTGTAGGATTAATGACCAAGTGTGTTGTGGCTTAAAGCTTTGTGTTATTTCAAGATTGTAATATTTGCAATTTCATATCATCTCTTCTTTTTGTCAAATCACTTTTACATTAAAATTTTGAAATTTCATGTGATTGATTACAATTTTTTTTGTTTGGACTTGAAGACATATGGATACAAAAATATTGTGTTTTCACATTTGTTACTTTGAAAATTTTAGCAAATTATGCAATGTTGTCTTGAATGTTTTACATTTTTGACATTTTGCCTTTGGAATTCTTGAAAATTTTCAACGTCTTAGTTTTGAATGAATTTTAAGTTCAATCTAACCATGAGGTAAGGTAGATTAGGAGGCATCCAAGGGGGAGGGTTCTTAGATTTTATGTCTATTTTCAAAAATAAGAGAAAAATAAAAGTTATTGTAAAGTTTAGCAAACTGGGGACCAAAACATCTATTTTGGGCTCGATCAAGGATGAAATGCACAAGGGGGTGAAATATTTTCAAACAAAAATAGCTTGAACCCAAACTGTTTTTTGCACCAATTTTGGTGCAAAAATAGGTTTGGTCCCCAATCTTTTTATTTTGCTCATGTTCATTCATGTTGGGAGAACATCTTAAATTTTTTTTGGTTATAACAGTAAAAGTGTGAAGGAGATGTTTTATTTTCCACTCGGTTCACCTAACCAACGTTTCCTTTCAATTTCTTTTGTTCTTTTCTATGTTTTCAAGCTTTTCCATTTCCCCTTTTCTTTCAAGCTTCAAATTGGCCTTTCATACACTTCATTCAACATTTTAAAGAATTTACAGTCTCAGCACAAAAAAACCTTGCAACTAGGTTCTAGGGGAATATTGGATTTTTTAGGCCTAAAGGTTTTTTTGAGTTTGTTGAGTTCTTCTCGCAAATGTTTTTTGCACATTGGTTTTTTTTCTCATGAAAACTTGCTAGGCTTGAAGACTCATTGGGTGTGAAGACTTTTTAAGTTGTGTTGTTTGGGATTCAAAGCTTGGCAAATTTCACCATCTTCACAATGCTTCAACCTCATGGTACTTAGTTTAGTTAACCACATTCATGAACCCTTGAGCTTTGACCACCAACTATTGTATAGAATCAACATCATCAAACAACCATCGGTCTCATAATCACTAATATAAGAATTCAACAACAATCAATGATGTTGATTATAGTAGCACAACCCCCAAACTACAAGCCGGTTTCAAACCATCAAAGCTTTAATTTTCAACTTCAAGAGGGTTCTTGAGGTGAGGTTTAAGGTCAAGAAACCTAGAACCTTGTAGTCTCCAATTTTCAAACCAACATGGGTTTAGTAAAGAATTCGAAGAGGAGATTTTTTTATTGTCACGGTGAAGAGTTTAGCTTATGGCAATCAATTTTGTTGTCGATGTGATCAATTGCCACATGTTGTGTTAAGGTGGCCTAATTTGTTCAATCATTAACAATCACATTGCTAGCCTATTCTTTTAACCATCCTTCTCCAATTCCTAATGTAGAAGTTGTAAGCCAACCCACCCAAGTTTCCTTGTGTCTTAACCCTAAATTGGCAATCCAATTCACAACACCAAAATCTAGCATATATGACTACAAAATTTCAATCATATATGCCCTTTATTGCTAGTCATGACTACATGACTATGTAGTCCAAAAGACCATGTCGTATTTGCCACCAGTCACAAATGTGGTTGCAATTTTCTATAAATATATATTAGTAAAATATATATATTTTTAATGCTACCATGTGTTGATATAAACTTAATTTAAAATTTTATTCTTCAATTACAAGCTAGCACATGGCAATTTAAAGCCAAATATTAAATTATTTGACCCGGTAACATGATGCCACATAGTAGCTTCAAGTTAGAATTTTAATTATTTGACCTAATTATGTGATGCCACGTGGCATGCAATAGAACTATTTTATTAATTATTTAACCCAATTATGTGACACCGCATGGCCTACACTTGGAACTAAATTTTTAATTATTCAACCCAATTACATGATGCCACGTGGCATGCAAGGCATTGCTTAAGTTAGACATAGATCAGCCCACATGGGCTAGGAGACCTAGCCTAGACCTAATCTTAGACTGGGCCACCAAGGCTAAGAGATTTAAATTAAAAACAAACCTAGGCCATGTAATTAAATTAGAACCCACTATTTGTGATTGTTAGACACCATAGGTGCAACTAGGTTGTAAATGAGAGGACCCTTCACCGTCACTTTGGGATTCAAGTCTTTAACCATTGCATTACAACATTTTTTTGATAATATTATAAGTTGTCACAAAAGCATAAACACAAAAAGTAATTTAACTTAGACCGACCTATGTCATCCTAGGTTGACCTAAGATAACCTAGGCTAACTTAGACTAACTTAGGCCTCGATAAGCTAAAATTAAGCTAGACCTAGGTTATTTAGGCTGAACTAGGTCAAACCTAAGTTATTTAAACTAAACTAAACTAACATAATTTGGCTAAACTTAGTTTAAAATCATTTTACTTGGCCAAACTAACATAAATTTGGTTAAATTAAATTAAATTAAACAAACATATATGGTTAAACTAGGTCATTTAGGTTAAATTATGCTAAATTTCATTAAACTTGATTAATTTTGGTTCAACTAACATAAATTAAGCCCTAACTTTTGTTAAATTTTATTGGATTTGCTTAAATTTGGCTAAAATTCACTAAATTTGGTTAAACTAAGATATTTTCCTGAATTTGGTTAAACTTTTGTAAGTTTGGCTAAATTTGGTTAAACAAAGATAAATTTGTTTACATTTGGTTATGTTAAATCTAAACATGATTAAATAAGGTTAAATTTCATTAAAACAAACTATATTTTTTTAACTTGATGAAAATATGCTAAACTTGGTTAAATAGTTAAATTATATTAACACAATTAAATTAGGGTAAATTTAAACTAAACTATGTTAGTTAAGGCTAATTCACTAAATTAGGTTAACTTAATATTAATTAAGTTTAATTTAATTTAATTTAACTAAATTAGAAACACGATATTTGTTAAACTAGGTTAAATTAATTTTAATTAAGCTAGACTATGCTAAATTAAACTTTTTTAGTTAAATTAAGCAAAATTAAACTAATTTTTTAAGGTTTAACTATGTTAAATTAATTTACTTAACTTAAATTAACACATGTTGCATATCATAATACTTTGGTAGATGTTGGTGTGATGTGTTAGAATATGTGTTAACCTCATTCAACTTCATATTCCTAATAAATATGGTCAAGGAATGTCATAGTTGTTTCTTTGACTTGGAAGGTTGTTCATAGGCCATTGAACACCATGTGACATCTTTTCAACTTGATTTGCAACTATAAATCCCAATTGCAAATGGATATGTAATTAAAGGTGAAAAAAAAGGAATTGGCCAATGAAATTGTTGGATTTATTGGTCTAATTATTTTCTCTTAACTATTTTCAATGAACTAACCATTAAATGTGTAGCAAGGCTTGGTGGGTTTATGAAAATTTTAGAGAACCCATGGCAATTAATGCTAGAAATAAGGCTAAATACTAAGTAATATATATGTGGCTAAGTAGTAAGTATTTTATCGTGTTGATAAATAATAATATTTTAAATTAATTAAGTAGGCTAGGTAATAGGTAGTAGGTATTAAGTAGTATGTAAGTAAGCTAATTAGTAGTAGGTACTTCCTGTTGAATCAAATATTTTATGTTTAATCAATTAATAAGGCTAGGTAATTAATCAATTTGTAAGTTGTAAGTTATAAGGTAGTAAATAGTAAGCAATATGTATGTGGGCTATTTAGTAGGTATTTTGTCATGTTGATATGTGATAATGTTTTTGTATTAATTATGTAATTAATTAGCCTATGCAATTTTATTTATTAAATAGGTTAGGGTCTAGGTAGTAAGTGTAATTAATTAATTAAATAGGCTATGAAATTAATATATTAAATAAACAATAAATAGGATAGGCAATAACTAATGAATAACTAGTAGGTCATATGTATGTGGGTTAAGTAGTAGGTATTTTATGATGTTGATATGTGATTTTTTGGAGTTGATTGTTTAATTAGGTAGGCAATGTAATTTATTTATTGAATAGGCTAGGTAATAGGAATAATTTATGACCCATTTATATAGTGAATAAATTATATATCAATCATCTAAATTACATTTTTTGGGTACAATTATGATCTATTATAAGAAAAATTGTATAATATAGTTTCAAAAATCAAATAGAAGGTTGAAAATTCAAAAATTCAAAAACCCACTTGAGTTCGATTTTTTAGTTTTTAGGAGATTTAAAGAATTGTTCAAGGTTCAAGTTTTAGAAACCCAAAGAGGGGTGGTTATGAAGCCCGATTTTTTAACATGAGAAACTCAAATGGGTATAAAAAGGTTCATTTATCAAGGTTTTTGGAAGTCGCCCTTAAAAACACATGTTGAATCTTCAACAATGTCCTACAAAGCCAAGTCTTTGTTGAGTCTGTAAGACTTTGACAAACAATCTTAAAATTTTTAAGCTTACAAGGCAAGATCCTAACAATTTAAAACAACATTAATGTTTTGCAAGTTTGAACACATGTGTTACGTGCTTAATGGAAATATATCATAATATACCCTTACCCATTGGGTAAATAAATTGAAAATTTTCGTATACCCTTATTTAAGATTGCAATTTTAGGTTTGTAAAGTGGTATTAGGGATTAAAAGACTTGCCAATTTTTGTTTTTGCAACAAAATGCAAACCTAAAGCATGTTTTTTAATTATCACAAATATTTAAAAAAAAGGAATTAATTTTTTTGTGAAGAATATGCTTATAATTTTAGAAACATTAAAAGAACTTTCTAGAAGATTTTAATTGACAAAGTTTTTAAGAAAATAATTAATAGAAATTTCTAAAAGACTTAATTAGAGGAGGCCTATAAAAGAAGATTTTAAAAAAATGTTTCATACAAGTTCTTAAAAGATGTAGTTGACAGAGGCTTCTAGAAGATGTGGTCAATTGAAGTTTATTAAAAACATGGTTAGTGAAAGTTTATAAAAGGTTAAGTGAGCAAAACTTTTTAAAAGGTTGATGAACTTTTAGAAGGTTCCATTGAATAATATAATGAAAGGTTAGGTTTTGAGGGCATCACCATTAATCTCACTATGACCCTTGTATTCCTATTCTACCTCACAATTAACTTGCATCGTGCCTGATTCAAATAATAAAATCATTTAGTTCTTATTTATTAACAAATTCCTTTGTTTGTTAAATCGTATAGTCTTTTCCAAGTTGTCTCTTTATATTATCTTTGACATTAACTCTCACAAGGAAATAAGGTATGGGGATCATGAGATGGGATTAAAATGAACTCAAATATTTATTATGTCTTTTTTTGTAGTGCTACTTGCATTGACAAATTTCTACTATTCCTCTTGAGCTAAATGGGTCCAAACTAGTTGAACAATTAGTTGTTGAACATAATTTATTTCAATATTTTGAGAAGAGGTGGACATTCAAAACATTATAACAATATTTTTGATGTTTCAAAACACTAAATGAGATTTAAACATAATATTTATGCATAACACATATATGAAAAAAATCAATTAATAATGTAAGACAATAATTGGAATATATGTTACAAACAAACCCATGAACTATGCACGAACAACTTCACACTTGAAAGTTCATTTCCAATGTTTGTTGATGGGGCTATGTAAGGATGATTGGTGCTTCCTTCCCTTCTCTCCATTTCTTTTTGTGTCCTTACCTAATGTTGACAAAGTCATGAAAACAATGACCTCCTAAGGTTCTCATCACAAGTATAATAATATTTAGAGACCCATAAGAGTTAGAGTCCCCAGAGTAATGGTCATATATATTATGTACATTGTAAGTTGTGAACCTCATTATTCCTGTGCCCCTAACTTCTATTGCATCCAAGCTCCTATGCTACTGAGGGTTTGGATAGTTGAAAGATAAATCCTAAGCAAAAAACAAGCTTCCTTTTGAACCTAGTGGTAGCCTAGCATCAAATTTTAATGGATTATATAAAAATATGGTGCCAACTTATCCTTGGAGATGTGATATTATATTGGATTTTTGTCATTGATAAAAATTAAAAATTAATTTTAATTTTTGGACTTGTCACAATTTTTCTATAGTGCCGATGGATGTGTCCAAAGTTTATATTATTGATTTTGAGATGTGTTCCATTTTGGCCTTCAAGACAAATTTTTTGTGCTAAATCAAAGGGTTTAGACAAATTTGTTCACATGACATTCAATTATTGGTTCTGAGCAAAGCAGCTATGGCCTTTCCTGTTCATATTGACCTCATATAATACACAGGTCAGTACCTAAAAATAGCTAAAAGGGGTCGGTAGCTACCCGCCCTTGGCTCCTACCAGGGAAAAAAGGGTCAAAGAACCGGCAATTCTTGAAAGGCAATGGCTCTTTGAGGGTATGGAAAACACTTGGAACTAAATGGTTCTTTGAGCCAGATTTTTTCAAGTACCCCCTGGAACCGCCTGGTTCTTTGAGTCTGGTTTTGTCAAGCACCCCCTGGAACCACCCAGTTCTTTGAGTCTGGTTTTTCAAATACCCAGAATCAATCAAATTTTTCAATTTGATTTATTCTTCAAAATACCTGGATTTAGACCATTTCTCGATTTTGATTTTTTCCAAATACCCGGAATCAGTCAAAAAAGTTTTCTTCCAATTCTGATTTTTTTTCTTTTCAACTAGTAGAAACCGGCGGTTCTTTGAGAAAATCAAAGAACTGCCCAACACTGGTAGCAGCATGTTGCAACCTGGACTATGGAAATTGTATTCCATCATGTTGGTGAAACTTGGAGGGGGAGGAGGAGTGTGGGCCACAAAAGTCACTTCAGCTGGCCTGTTCCACTCATGTGACCCTTGTATTTTGGGAGTACCTTACCCTGGCATTTCAATCATTCACTTAAAAAAAGCTTTTAAAAACAAAGAGAAAAAGCATTGCAGCAATGCAGAAGCAGCCATGTTGATGAACTCCAAGTTAAATCACTTTTAAAGAGTAGGGTTACAGAACCAACTTACAGCAAAGAAATGATATAAATCTGACACACCTTCTCACAGGAGCTTTCATTTTCCACAAAGAGCAATAATGGTGCCAGAAAGTGTCCATGGCCCCCAAGCAAGGAGGTGGGCATTCCCAGTGATTCCCATATCTTCCTTCACAGATATGTGTGTGTGTGTGTGTGTTTCCTGCACATAAGTCACTTGGTCATAACTTAGGTGGTGGGTGGGTGCTTGGAAAGAATCTGTTGTTCAACCTTATCTTGTGCAAGGCCATAAGAGGAGGTGTGACTTTTAGTTCTAGTACCTAGCATTTTGGCTAATGAAAACCGAGCTTTTATTTTCAGGAGTATTAGGCTACTCATTGTGGAAAGCACTCGGAGGAAATTTTCCTAAGTGTATTTGGAGGGTACCTTAAATGTTTAAATATCCCTTCTAGAGAAGAGAAGGCATATATTGTGCCAACTCCCAAAGTGAGGAAAATTATGCTTACTTGTAGGTTTAAGATCCCTCTCACTCCTGAGGAGTAGGAGTAAGAACCCTCCCCCTCCTACTCCTTGTGATCTTTGTATGTTTAGGTTCATGATAGCCTTTGCCTTGTACTTTAGCCTGGATAGAAACCATGGGTGTGGGTACATTCCCAAAATGAAGGGTTCAACTCAGCTATGGCTTTAGCCTGGGCCCCTTTGGGGTTTCGTTCCAGTTCCCACCCTGGGGCTTTACCTTACACTAACAACCCAGTAGTCCTTACTTACATACTAGCCATTTACATGTATTTTACCTTGTTTTCCTACCTACCTGTAGGACCAGGTGCTACACAGCATAAGCTACTAAGGTGAAACCCAACCTCACTTGAGTTAGCATCCATGCATAACTAAGTCCTAATAGGTGGAAGAGGTTAAATTGACTATGGATCCTTATTGTAGGCAGTACAAAGGTACCACAGTTTTGTTTTGTTTTCCTGGTGAAAATTTTCCATTTTTCAAAAAGAAATTGGGAAAAATTTGGATTTCATGCCTAGTATAATTTTGACTAATTTTGCTAATTTTTGGGTCAAAATTTGCCAAAATTATTTTAACATTAAAAAAAAAAGTGAAAAGTACTGCCTGCTTCTTTATTTTCCTTGTCTGCCCTTGGCCCAATCCTTCTTTTTCTCCAAAAAAGACGGATGATGCCCAGACACAATTTGGACCCATGTTGTGCACATTTTGTGCTTGTAATGAGGTATACAGAGCATAACAGGACCCGAAGTGTGTCTGGGCAGCATCAAGATGTGTATGGGCATCACCAGATATATCTTGGACAGGCAAATGGGTAGTGTGGGAAAAAAAGAAGAAGCACACACTACTTTTGTACTGCCTCCAATAAGGACCCATAGCTGATTTAAGGTCTTCCAGCTTCCAATAGTTGATGTGCTGGTGATTGTTGGTTCACTCTGCCAAAGAGAGACAACAAGGTCACCATTAAGTGGTGTCTTGTGTCCAACAATCCCCTCATCACCTTTGTGCTTTGTAAGACAAACCAACTTGGTGAGAATCTCTTTTACTCAACTCAAGCATCTCCATGGAGTGCATGGGGTTGATGAGGGGGATCTCCTCCTCCTTTTACTACTTTTCATCTCCTTAGCACATTACAGGAACCTTGAGAAAATAGGTTGTAGTACCTCATTGCCCAGCATATCCTAAAAGGCAAAACAGTGAAAAAAATTGAGCTACAAAGCTTTGTGTGTTGGCAAATTGGGACAATGCTATTTGGTTCAACTTTTGTCAAAATTAAAACTGAAAATTGATGCATTTTGAACGCCATATTGCCTACCATGTTATGTGATTTTTTTGACAGCCAAGTTATGGCCATTTTGGTGTCCATATTACAAGGAGGATTTCCTTGTTGAAAGGTATTGGCAATTTTGAGGGTGCTTAAAGGAAGTATGTCATTTCATCATGCTTACATGGTGGAAATGTGTGCAACTAGGCAATGGTTTTTGTCTCAAGTCATAGACATTGTGCGAAGCCTAGCTATTTATAATATGAATTAAACAAAAATATTCGGGTTTAGGGTTTCGGGTTCGCTTGTGGAGGATCAAGGTCTAGTTCATGATAGGTATTTCAAAATGAAGTATTATCAAATGATGGCTACTATGTTTGCAACCTCGATTAGCCATGATCATGCCACATAATAGCCACCTCATGAAAACAAAAACCCCCAAAACTCCATGTACTTGGAATGAATAGTGAGTGCTTATAAAAATGAAACTGGTAAAAATATCAACAACAAATTTCAAATATATTGGATCAAAGGCTAATTCGACAAAATTATCAGACAACACTATTTTGAAACTTATTTTGAGGATTCAAGAGTAATACAAAAAATTGAATATTTTGTATACCAATACTTGGATTGACCAAAATAACGTGCCTTTTCACATTTTAAATTTGAATTGGTGACCTTTTTTGAGATTCCATGTTACATCCACAAACAATAGATATGGTGTAGATGTGTTGAGGATCTTGGTCGTGCTTGCTTTGACTAATGTTGAAGCTCACGTATTCGAAACAAGATATAGCAAGAAACGTTGGAATTACATTGGCCAACATCAAACTAGAATTTTTGTGCAAGGGTAGCATGAGAAAATACCATTTAATACATTAAGCTTAGATCCAAGTAGTGCAACATTACAAATTTGAAGACTATCATCATGTTGTGCTTGAAAACCCTACTCAAAAAAATTGAACTTTGCTAACAATATTGCCACAAATGTCATATTGCTAGCATAACAAATGATACCAAATCAACCCATATTAACATCAAACAATTAGAATGTTGTCATCATGAACAATATTAAAAAGTAGATTGTTTCCAGAATGGCACACCACGTACTTGGGTATCCACATTTTAACAACATCATGGTATTAGATCAACAAGAATAATTTTACTGTTCAAATGTGCCATTACCACATATATATATCACACGACATTCAATCTTGGTAGACAACCAAACCCACAAAGCTAAACAAAAGTGTGAATTGTGTGCACGGTTGGTGCAAAGATGTAGATGAAGATATGGTTCCAAACAAAACACACACACACACACACACACACACACACACATATATATACATACATATGACTCAAGAAAGGCAATTTAATGTCACTGTATTTCCTGGAATAATTAATCAGGCTTGTTTAATCATTTACCTGGTGCCTTACCTAACATAATGGGCAGGGGCTTGACCATTCCATAGTATATAATGTTCTTGATAGAATACACACATGCTGTTTGCAGAAGAACAATATTCTGTGTGGAAACTGGCAAACACCTTTTATGTGCACATGGAAATTTTTCTGATGTCTGAAAAGGGTTCAACTTGGTGTCCTGTGTTAACCGTCTAGGTGAATTATTTCCAAAAACACCACAAAAGTGTAGGGTAAGTTAACACCAGAGGAGGAGGAGGAGGAGAAGGAGGAGGAGGATGGTGCTCCCAAAATAAGCGTTCCCCTCAGCTTAACCTCGGGCAGGTGCTTATTTTGGGACATGTTGCTTTGAGGTTGTTACCTGGCACAAAAACGTGATAGAAAGTTTTGTCGGTTTGTTCATGAGATACCCGCCGGGTATCAAGGTGTAGAGAGAGAGAGAGAGAGAGAGAGGCATGCTTTTGTTTGTTTCTTTTTTTTGTTTTGGGGAGGCCTGTACGAAGACAAAGTCTGGACAAGATGCCTAAAAGTCTGACAGTTTGCAAGAAAATTGCTTGCATGATGAAGAGAAACTATGCCTCTTAACCTCCTATAAATGAGGTGCCCATTTCCACTTCTAAGAAGACCTACAAATGGGCACAAACTTCGAAACGTCCAATGCATAATCAGTGAACCATTTTGAATAGAAATCATACAACAATTACCACAGTGTGTGTTGTGCAGTAGTTCTTGGAAATTTTTTAAAGAACCCACCACTGGTTCCGGTTCTTCAAGTATTCCAGAATCAGAGAACCACCATTGTCTCCCCAGTTCAGAATTTTTGGAAAATTTCAAAAACAAAGAATCCGTCGGTTCCAGGTGTTTGAAGAACACTTAAAGAACCAATGGTTTTCATGAAAAGAACCGACAAAGAACTGATGGTTCCCTATCTAGTTTTTCTTACTTTTTCTTATTTTCGAGAACCATGAATATGTATCAAAACCAATTCTTTTTGGTTACTTTGAGAACCGATGGGTAGGTGGCCATATACCCAAGTTGATAACCGATGAGTAACCCGTCACTCATTCTAAGAACTACCCAACACACTGATAATCACCTTTGGTGATTTTTGCCAAACAACAATCCTCTTCCAATAAATGCTTGAATTTGGTGCTATGGTTATATGCACATTTTTATACTCAGCCACAGCTGCCCGCCAACAAAATTTTGTCGTGTGCGAGAATTGGGTGCAGAATTGGGTGAAATAACCATAGTTAATACTTAACCAACCTTTAGCGCGCGCGCATCAGTGTGAAAGCGGCTAAATGGTGAGTTGGTCAGGTACATTGTACAGTAAATTAGTGAGTTGTAAATGGTAACTTGTAACGTGCTAGTAAGGTACCAGGCAATTTACAGTTGTTCCAGACTCGGTGGGGATCTCATCGTCGTCGTTGCTTCAACCGGACGGTGACGATTTCGTCTCGCACCTCTCGACACTGGGTGCCGCTTTGTGGGGCGGGGGACAGCAAGTGTCCTCTTTTGTTGTATAAGAACGTATAGTCCAGTGCTTTCTTTTGTATCTTTCATCGACATTCGCTGCTTTCAGGAGTGCCTGCTTTCTCCCAGTGGTGTGGTTTCCCCCTTCTTCAGAGGAGGAGCTTGTCAGGAGGAATCCGCGGTGCTTTCGTAGGAGTTTTTCTTCAAGGTGTGGTGCGCTGTTTTGTCGTTATTTTTCGACATCGTTGAAGTCCTTTGTTTCTCCTGTTAGTTCTAATGCGCCATTTCTCTTGTGAAGATTACCGTCGAAGTGATGAGTGTGAGAAGTTTTCATTGTTTTCCCTACATTTTCTTGGCTGTTGTGAGTGCGTGGGGGGCGGGGGGGACGAAGTCGCGTAGTTTACTGTGATAACTGGTTGCAGTGATTGAGGGTTTTTGTGGTTTATTGCGTTCCATGATGTAGCTAAAGCGAAGAGTATTCTTGAGGGTTCAGTATGTTGTTTTACTTTAGTCGATCTGAAGGTATTAGTTGTCTGGTTTCTTGCACTCACTTCACTTGTTTCGTTTGTGTGTTTTCTTGGTGTGATTGTAGATGGAGACTTTCCTATTCACCTCCGAGTCTGTGAACGAGGGACATCCTGACAAGCTTTGCGATCAAGTCTCCGATGCAGTGCTCGATGCCTGCCTTGAGCAGGATCCTGACAGCAAGGTGGCCTGCGAGACTTGCACCAAGACTAACATGGTTATGGTGTTTGGAGAGATCACCACCAAGGCGAAGGTCGACTACGAAAAGATCGTGAGGGATACCTGCCGGGAGATCGGTTTTGTCTCAGATGCCGTTGGCCTCGATGCCGACAAGTGTAAGGTTCTTATGAACATTGAAGCTCAGAGCCCCGACATTGCACAGGGTGTTCACGGCCATCTCACCAAGAGGCCCGAGGATATCGGTGCCGGTGACCAGGGACACATGTTCGGGTATGCGACTGACGAGACCGAGGAGTTGATGCCGTTGACTCACGTCTTAGCCACGAAGCTTGGAGCAAAGCTGACAGAGGTAAGGAAGAACGGGACGTGCGGCTGGTTGAGGCCCGATGGAAAGACGCAGGTGACCATCGAGTACAAGAACGACGGTGGTGCCATGGTGCCACTGAGAGTACACACCGTTCTGATCTCCACTCAGCATGACGAGACCGTCACCAACGACGAGATTGCGGCCGATTTGCGCGAACATGTCATCAAGCCAGTGATACCGGAGAAGTATCTTGACGAGAACACCATTTTCCACTTGAATCCGTCGGGAAGGTTCGTCATCGGTGGTCCACACGGAGATGCGGGTCTCACGGGAAGGAAGATCATCATCGACACCTACGGAGGATGGGGAGCGCACGGCGGTGGCGCTTTTTCTGGTAAGGATCCTACAAAGGTTGATCGTAGCGGTGCCTACATTGTGAGGCAAGCCGCCAAGAGTATCGTAGCTGCAGGCCTTGCACGACGCTGCATCGTCCAAGTATCATATGCGATCGGTGTGCCAGAGCCGCTGTCTGTTTTCGTTGACACTTATGGCACGGGAAAGATCCCGGATGCTGAGATTCTGAAGCTCATCAAGGAGAACTTTGACTTCAGACCTGGAATGATGTCCATCAATCTGGATCTCAAGCGTGGTGGCAACAAGAGGTTCCAGAAGACTGCGGCCTATGGCCATTTTGGCCGCGACGACCCTGATTTCACTTGGGAGGTTGTCAAGCCCCTCAAGTGGGAGAAGAAAGCAGCAGCTTAGAGAGCCTGCCTGCCTATCCCGTCCATTAGAGATTTACTTTCCGATGATTTTCATGAAGGGTTTTGAGAATGTTTTAGCAGCGTATTTTTTCTTACCCTTGAATAACTTTTATAATACTTCTTTTGATTGTGAGGTGAGAATGTTGTGGGATAGAGGTGGAGGTATTCTTTACTATTCGATGTATGGTTGGTTACTCATATGAACAGAGGTCCTGGTTTCTTAACCAAACTCCCATTATATGGATTTCACTGTTTGTTTTACAGGCTTCTGTCCTGAGACAATTCAGTGGCTTTGGCAAATGCTGGCCATGATTAGGCCTACATTTGCCATTGGATTTTTTTTCACTTGCTGGGGCTGTGTGAATGTTGTTTTTGGAGTTGTAGTTCTTTTATTTCTTGTTTTTGTTAGCTGCATTTTGGAGTATCTGCTACAACGGGGAGTTGGAAGAACATGTTTGAAGTCTTTGAAAGTTGTATTGCCTGTTTTTGTTAGCTGCCTTTTGCAGCATCCGCTACAATGGGAAGAGGAGGTAGGTATTGCTCTTTGAAAGTTGTATTTCTTGTTTTCGATAGCTGCATTTTGGAGCATCTGCTAAAATGGAGGCATAATTGAAGTATATGTATTGCTTGAGAATTTGACGATGTGAGTCTGTATAGATTGAGAATATAGCAACCATTTGCATTTGAGGATGTCAAGTTGAGTGTTTATGCGCTGTGGACAATCTTCTTGTGACATTGTCTTATTTGCTTAGTTTTTTTTCTTTCAATCAACTGGACCCATTTGAATTTTCCATGACTTTTTGTGTCTACACATCTAGTTATGTTGCATTAACTTTTCAACACTATTTTCTGAAAGGCAGATGTTTACAACATGGAAGGTGACATACTATTTATACATTTGTCAGATATTTTAAGTTAGAAAGGCCCTTGTCTCCTGTGGATTATTACTTTGCAGGAAATGCTCCCCCAAAAAAAGTGTGATTGGTTATGGCTCTGTGATGTTGCAACAGCAATTTGGATTGTATACTATTGGGTGCAAAGTGAAAAATCATTAAGTACACTGACAAATGCATTTTTATTGACCATGCCCATCTAATATATGCAAACAGAATACTTCAGATGGAATTCGCACATCAGCTCATTTAATCAAATCTGCCTTTAGACCTGGAATAAAGTGCAAACCTTTAATCATCCTTTTATATGATATACCAACATATAAAATCTGGTACATATTTAATAATTTTTCCAAAATTGTTCCAAACATGCCCCTAACTAAAATTGAAATGGACATTGCAATTGCCATTCAAGTGTATTATAAACTCTTACAAAATTAGGAAGAATGGGTTCCCACTATCATCTGCTGTTGTTGCAACAGTGACACAGTAGAACCTTCAAATATAGCACTATAAATTTATCTGTCTATTACTTGATTGTGTGCTGCACTTTGCACATACCAAATCTTTGCTTTACTTTTATTCAATACTTTTGGATTATCATGTGTACTGGTCAACTTCATTAAACAAAGCACCCAGCACAGGGGGAAAGGAAGAGCAAAGAGAGAGTACGCAAGTCCAAACCAAAAGCGCAAAAACCCCAAGGGATCGAGTAATGGCCAAGTGAACAAATAAGAACTAAGTTCTCAGTTTCATTTTGTTTTGTTGTTAGATAGGCCATCCACTTCTTTACATTGATTGATATTTTGCTTCAATGTTTACACAACAAGATATTCAACTATAGAGGTTCCAATGCTAAAGACATGTCCACAAACAATAACATTACCTTTCTAATGAACATTGGCGTTCTTACTTGACTTCAAGTTCCTACTGACACTAGGTATGTATGCATTAAACATTAGTGTTGCAATTTGTTATCAAAATTTCAATTATGTCCCCAGAAAAATTGCTGAATTCATCCATCTGGCCAATACATTTTCACACAATGGTCCTCAAAGACATTCTAGAAATGATGCTCTAATTTCCAACATGCTATGTGCAAACCTTAAAGCTGTGTGTAATGTAAAACCATCCATCAGGAAACATCATGAATGAGCAAACACCTAAACAATTCAGAAGATAGCTCATTAGGAAACATCACCCAATTGGTAACTATTTAGTGATATCTTATAATCAAAAGAAAACATCACCCAACTGGTAATTGTTTAGTGATATCTTCCAATCAAACAATCATTTTAAAAGGTGTGCTTGGGATTTTAAAAGCTTTCATGTAGAGATAGTGGGCTTTAAAACATCCATCTACCAAAATAGATGGTTTAGGGTACCCTACACCCACTACCTGTTAATTTTCCTTTTTGTGTTTGGCAATGGATAATCACTCATTGTTTTTGTTGGGTGAACACTGAACATTTCCTCCACCTATTTTTCACTTTTTGAAGGTCAAATTGTGCTTGTGTATGTTCATTGTTGTAAATGGAGGTGTTTGGAATACAGTTCACATTGTTTGGTAATATGAGGAATATTATTTATGTGTGAAATTTGGCATGTCCAATCACAAGATGCACTTTAGATGCACATGGAAGGATATGTGTTCAGAATTGGACTATTTATTTGGAGCCCATTATTTTGAGTGGTTTTATCTTACCCATTTCAAACCCAATTGAGGGTTTGTAAATGGTTATAAGGGTGCTAGGTGAAAGGGTTAGTTAGAACCTTTGAAGATCCAAGGTTGAAAGTGATTGGAGAGTGGACACATGCTCTCTAAGAGCTTAAGTGTTCACTCTCCAACTTATTTACCCTATGATCCTACTTGAAAGGGTCATTTGGAGTTTGGACTTCAATTTTTCTTCCTAATAATGTGCTTAGGCATTCCTGGTAGGAATGGATGGATACCTTGAAATGATATTACCATAGCACCTTTATCATTTAGGCATTTTCTTGGTGAATATTTATTTAGGTTTCATTTTCCCACTCCAACAGTAAAATAAAAATTTCCTGAAATTTCGACACTTTTCAAGACATGGCCATGTAGTCTTGGAATAAATGAAATGACCATGTATGCTAGTTAGCCACATTGTTTCTAGAACTTTCAACATTGTGAGTAACTAATTTTGAGAAAATTGGCACTTACTAAAAAACATTTAATTACTGCCAGAATGATAAAGATATTATGGAATAACCTTTAATATACTATAGTGTGACTCATATTAATTAATTGTGAAGACCCCAAAGTTCAGTTTTTTTTCTTTTGTGATGGGCATCATTGATTACTTGGACCATCACAAAATAGTTTAATCAAGCTTTGGACAGTCTCAAAATAGATATGTCAAAGTCGCCTCCTTTGGGGCTGCTTACGTAAGTTACAACAGTAGAACTTAGTGACAAAAGGATATGAGATGAAGTGAGGTGCTATTGGGAACATGTTGAGGAACACATGGAAAATTTAGGGAACAGGTTGGGAAGTCAGTGAGAACACATTGAGAACTCAAATATCCCAAAAAAACCCAACACCCATCGCACACTCCACAAAAGAAAAAACTGGGCCCCTCTAGTGTAGGCTGGCTCGCCTCATTAGCTGCCAAGAATTTGTATGATTACCTTTGTTCTTTATCATTTTTGGACTAGCCTACTGGCAGGGGGACAAATTGTGAGACATAGGTAGTGATGTTTCTTTCTTGCTGCTGGCATGTCAGATTGTTATTGAGCTTACTGCAACTCAAGAAATCTAGAATGCAAAATTCTGTATAATTTTTTAAGTAGAAAAGATGATACCAAATCTTCAAAGGTGCACATGGTACTCCAAATGAGGAAATCAGTACATCATCTTCATCCAGCCTCCAAAATGGAAATAATTTGTTGTTTTGAGGTTTAGATAGTGTCTCCTATCACCTGAAATGAGCAGATCATAAATTCATGGGTATACCATAACAAGCAACAACCTAACAACACCTGGGGTGGGGCATTCCTGTATGGCAAAGCTAGGCTTGTCATCCAGATAGTGTTTTCTACCAACTGAAATGAGCAGCAGATCATACATTCATAAATGTATATGTAAATATTGATCCTCAAAGAGGAGTGCACTTGCACACATTTTCCTTTTTACAAGCTCAATTCCAAGTCCCACCCTTGCACATCAAAAATTGACAAATCCAATTGCACTTAAACTTGATTGGATTGATATTCGTCATCATCTTCAATAAATATAGACTTGAATATTGAACTCCCCCCTTATTGTCTATTTACATGGTTGTTGTTGTCCCCTCTCCAGAACCCCTTTCTCATGTTTCCTTCTCTCATTACCCAATCCCACTCACCATTGAGGTACATTGGTTTTAATTTCATTAAAATGACTGGCACAGAGCACAACCTTGACTAGGGCCAGTAGACTTTTGGTAAAAATGCTCTCATTACAAATGGTGATGAGGCATTTGTCTTCTCTTTCTCTCACACAATGTAGGGTAATGGCATGGGGTGTGACATTCCCCAAAAAGCAAGCTAGGGTTGCCATATTCAGGTAGTGTTTTCTACCAATCCCAATGAGCACATCATAGATTCATGACCGTAAGGTAACGGCCCAAAATGATGGATTTTAATTTTCACTGCCTTAAAAAGTTAAGTTAAATCATGTAAAATGATTTTGTTAACTTAACATTGAATTAAAGATAATAAATAAATAAGTAAAGGAAAGAACACCTGGCAAAGGAACAAGAGAAGAAAAAAGAAAGGATCGAAACCCAAACAAACGACCAAAGCCCAAAACACACAATGGGGAGAGCCCTTAAAGCCTCTTTTATGAGCTACTTCTAAAATTTTATGTTGTTTAAAGAGATGATGTTAAGCTCTCACATCCACTTAATATCAAGTTAACACTCACTTAATGTAATCTGTCATTTAGGATTTGACTTAGGATTTGATGTTAGGTAAGGTTCTTGAGGGGAATGACCAACAATAAAACATAAACAACTCCCTTTTTATTTCTATGTGTATTTTGAGGGATCTCTCCCTGCAGAAGAACCCTAGGATGTTATGCTGGGGGAGCTCCCCGATTTCATATGTTCCCACGTTCCTATGGAAATATTTCTTTTCTACGAAACAAGAAAGAAGCGAGGAAATCAAAAGCGAGACAGTTTCCTTAAGGGTAGGTTACTGTACTCATGTGTTCTCCTGGGGTTCGAGAACACCCTCACACTCAGGCCCTTGGGTGCCCCTCCTTAAGGAGAATGCACTCGTATGGGAACCTCCTCTACAACAACAAAATATATCTCTCTTAACACTAACATAGGGGATTATGTGTGATTGTAAGTACCAATAAGATTACAAAATAGTTTTTTTATAAAAAAAGGGTGTAATTATTAATTTTGTCCAAGGTCCTCCAGGTGCAAAAGTGTAACCTACTTTTAATATAGGTACCCCCACGCTCTTCTTGTGGAACCGTGAAAGCCAAAAACAGTCATTAAATGATAAAATAATACAGAGCAGTACCACCAAGACTGACATATTCCAGCACTTTAAGCCAAGTTTTCTGTTGTGTGGTAATAATAGACGTCCGTAATTAATAAGTGCTGTCGTATTTGTGACGCTAAAGAGCGGGGAACTAGCTATAATTTAACTACGTAATCGGCCAGATTTCCGTTCATGTGTCCGGAATGGAATAATGCATTCATCATTCCACGAATGGCATGGAACGTGAAGATCGTAGGGTTTAGGGTTTATGCTTTTGGCATATGTGGAGGATAAGAGTTTAGGGTTTATGCATCTGTGGAGGCGCAAGGGCTTTGGGTTTACGCTTTTGGCATCTGTGCGAGCTGTATGATTTTGTGAGAGCTGCTTCTGCTGTTATGGTTGCTTATATCTTGAAAATTCAGTCTCAAAGATTTCAGTAATGCATGATTATATGTTCGTGATTTATTCGATCCGTGTGTAACGCGGTTGCTTTCAGGTTCTGATGAACTCTGCAATCAGGAGTGAATGAAGCGATGTGGAATGCAATTGCACATGAGTTTGCCACCCACATTTTTGGTGGAAAAATGCCCAAGGACATCACAGTAAACCCTTGGGGTTACTCCTTAGAGACTGAGAGCGCTTACATGTTGCTAAGGTTGAAAGGACTCAAGTTTGACATTGTAGCGTGTCATGAGTTCCCTGTCCACTCTTTCTACTTCTCATAGTGCATCCCGTGCTTGACGAACGCAACCTCAGAGGAGATTTTTACCGCGTTGAAATCAATTGACTATGTGGGGACAGACAACTATGTGCGAGCTGATCCAAGAGCAGACATTAGTTGGATGGATGCCATTCAGTCCTTCAAAGTGCTTCGAGATTGCGATGAAGCTGTTGGTAAGCCCTGTTGGCATGACCATGTGAAGCAGGAGCTCGCTGTTGCATTCGCAGTTCATTCCAGTACTAATCTAGGAAACCAGCAGATCTTTGACTGGATTGATTTTACCGTCTTTCTCTGACAATCGCAGATTGTCAATGCAGCCGACTTCACTCTGTAGTGTACAGAATCCAGAGCAAACTGTTGTACACTACATGTGCTGAGCAGCCATAGCTAGCATGTAGGAAATGATTGCTGCTGTAATTCATGACAATTCATCTGCTCAAATTTGTTTAAACATTGAATCGTTCCACTTAATACATGTGGGAGTATTATGATTTTATGCGAATTTTATGATGATGGAATTCGATACCATGACACTTGTTGGTGACCTTTACTAACTTGTGGAGAGATTGTGCACATCCCAATGGTGCTGCAAGTTGCCTGCCAGCAGGATTGCTTGCATTGTAGTAACAAGGGTGCATGCAGTATGTGGCATTTGAATCCCATTTGAAGTATTTAAGCTTCATGGATCATTGTGATATTAGTTGTTTGATTGGGTATGAACCCTGATCATGTGAAATTGGAGAGGGGTTGCAGTTCATGCAGCATGCACCAGCTATGCTTGCTGAAAAAATAAATGATGTGCTATTTCTTCTGATGTGCTCTTAGACTTTTAGTCCCTGTTTCCTTCTAAACAAAAGTACTTGAGTCTAGGTTCAAGAACCAATGGTCCAAGCCAGCAACTGATATAAGTGACAAGTTCCCATTCTCTCAGGTGTGGTTTGCAATTGCAGAACTTTGAATGTGTTGTTGATCTCTTTATCCTCTAACAATCTTGACCTCTCCATTGTTTGTTACTTCCCAAGAGAATTTTCCAGTATTTGTCTCTCCAGTGCTGCTTAACCCTAAAGGACACCTGAGACCATGGCTAGGTGTATTCTTGGCTTATCTATTTATGTTAAATTTTTCCATGGTTCTAGTTGCTAACCAAGTATCTGCATGGAATTTTGCTGTATAGGGTAGGTATGGAGAACAACAAGCCTTTGATTTGTATGGAGTCAACAATGAACATCACCAATGGAGGCAACAAGGTTCCCTGTCTCAAGGGAAGAGGTGCAATAAATGGGTATAAGTTTTGGGTGACCACCAGTAAATTTTGTCTTGTTAGTTTCTGATTTTGATGGAATTGACACAATATGACCTTCAAACAGTAATTATAGAGACTTCTTTGAAATCTCTGCAATGTCATAGATAAGTGCGGCAGATAACCAATGCAAAAAAAATGTTCATTATGTACAAGAATCTATCTTGACTTCACCACCAAAATTCAAAAACCACTTTGTTGTTTGTTGGAAATTTTATGTAATTTAGCCCACACATTATAAAGAAGTGATTTTCAACATGTTCATTTGATTTTGGTAAATGAGATTAGGTCTCATTAATTTCAAAAGTTCATTACTATATGTTTGGTGTATATTTGTTAAATTTAATTATTATGTATGTAATTCTTCTTCAAATTGACAATCTTAATTTTTAATTTTGCAAAAAATATATATTGATGGTTTATTATATGTTTATGATATTAGGATAAAATACACTTTGCAGAAACAAAATTGTGACATACAAAATGATTCACCTTGTCACCATACATATTTTTCAATTCAAATGCCATCCAGAACTAATTCAAATACCACCAAAAACTCTTAAATTGTGATGCATTCATAGTTGTTTTCTTCTTGTGTTGAGATTTGTGTGTGATAGCCTCAAGCTTGAAGTATTAAGGGATGCATGTAATGCACATTAATTCTTTTGTGGATTGGGAATATGATCTGCAAACCTCAACAGCTTGATGCGAAACTCCACACCAGGATTATTGATTTCAACCTTGATGTCATTCATGTGATTCTAAATTCCCAGACAATCAACAGAAGACGATACTATAGATTTGACATAATGAGCACTTTCATTACAGATGAAAATGTTTGTATCCTACCATGCAGTAAGCTTTGAAGTGAGAGTGGATCATTACGAATGAAAATGTTTGCATCCCATTTTCTTCTGGCCAGCATCCCAGAATGCCTACTGAAATGAATGGTGCTCAGATTTGCATGTGGAGGGACCGAATGATCTTTATAACACACACAATCTTGTACTGGCTTCCTGACTGTCAGCCTGGAACAGTAAATCTACTTCCCCCAGCATCTTGAAAATCACTGCAGAGCCCTGCATGTGGTAGCTTACTTGCCATGACATGTTTTGTTCATGTGCCAGAGTAGCCTACTTTGGTTATACTCTTCAAATTACTGCTGGAGTGGAAAAATGTATCTATCTCTACCCATCTTGTAGATGAATCAGTGAAGCAGCTTTTTGTGGGATGACTAGAATTTCAATGTTTACCGAACATGTGTGTGTGTGTGCGCGCATGCAGGAGAGCTGTCATCCCACCTTGTAGCTTCAGGTCATTGCTACGGTAATAATACAGTAGCTGAGAACCCGTCATGAATCTAATATTATTTTTCTATAGTCAGTTTGTACTAGTGTTGTGCAGTTCTTTTTTTTCAAGAGAACCTCTGGTTCCTGTTTTGATTCTTTAAAAAAATTTGGAGGTTCTTGAGGTGTGGGTTTGAGCCCGATTCTTCGCATTTTAAAACTCTGCACTTCTGGTTTGGACTTAATTCTTTCAAATTCAAGAATCTCCAGGCGAATTCAAAACCAGGTTTGATTTCATGTAAATATATTACTCTTCTTTATGCTAAATATTGTATAGATAATTTTTTTAATACCAAATTAAAAAAAAAGGTTTATATAGGTATGAAGTTCAATAACTAATAAAAAATTAATATTCCACTCTGAAGTTGAGCCTGCTTGTTAAATTTTAAAGAAAAAAATCAACTTGCCTACTTAAAGAATCTACTCTTGTCTTTTGAAGAGTGTTTTTTCATGGTTCTGGTCTGGGTCCAGCAAAAGACTAGTTCCAATGTTCAGTTACTTGTGTCAAAAAAATGCAGGCTCAGGTTATGGTAACCAAAACCTGACCCTAAACCCCTCATTTTAACACTGAAAATTGGATACGCTCACAACACTGGTTTGTACCAGTATCTGTTTGGGCAGGTACTTGGGTTGGAGGTTTAGAATCACAGGTAGTTAATAAAAACCCGATTAGAACCAGGTCTGATTTTTGGAACCAGGAAACCAGAACCAAACTGGAATCAGGATCCTGGTTTTTAAAGAACCAGAACAAGAACCAGGACTAGAACTGGGCTTTATCTGAGGTTAATTGGCAGTTGACCACCAGTTTTAGTCCAGGTTAACTAAAAGCAGACTGCAAATAATAGGTCTGATTTTTAGAACTTGAACCACAATTTGGACTCTGTCTTTTAAAAAAACGAACCAAACCTGGAACCAAGTTTTTGTTTTTTTTTTAAAAAGAACGAAACCATAACCAGAACCATAAAACCAGAACTGGAGGATCCTCATAAAAGTCAAGAACCGCCCCGCCCAGCACAAGTTAGTACTTAGTACCTCCTGACTTGATTATAACTGTCCGTGGATGTTGGGGACCAAGAATATGGTCATCAGTGATCAAGCCCTACAGTCAGTGATGAGCTTCAAATTATCATTCAAATGGCCTTTCACATTAGTTTTCCTAAGAGCACCATCGGCAACACATTTGTTTGATAGCACATTTGCTTTTTCTTGTAATCCTTCAAAAAAATTTGCCCCTTTGGCTAAACACCTGTTAGCTTTTATTTTTCCTTTTAATTGGTAAATTCTCATACTGAATTGGCTCTTTGGCATGGGTGCAGTTTCAGTAGACCTAATCAGCAGGACTCGCCAAGTCGACTGTTAACACTAACAGATGTTAATGCCAAGGAGTGGGCAGGGTTTGGCCAATTCCAGCTCCTAGCTCACCCTGCACAGGTCAGCTGCACGCTTGCTAGGACCTGGACCATACACACCACCCCAATTTTCCTGTTTTGAGGCCATCCAACTGGATGAACCCCAATGTTTAGAACCCCTGGCACAAGTTTAGAACCCCCAGCTATGGGGAGGTTAATGATTAGCTGGGGAACAAGAACATAATGAAGAAAAATGTGGTGTGGATGCACCATCCATCCATGATGGGGCATTTGTGTCTGCTAGTTCACTCTGGCCAAAGTTGCAACCCCAAATTGCAAATCCCAATTCCTTCCCTCTTTTTATTAGAGTGCTTTTTAGTGTCTCATGTTTTACAAGGCATGCCAAGTTTAGAATAAGTTGGCACCTTTTGGAATTCATTGCTGGCCTGGCAACTGCTATAATGTGGGCATCATGTGGTCTTGCTTTATCTTTCTAGCCACTTTTGGGTAGTCTTATTTATAAATAAGAGATGTTCTCTAGTCACAGCAGTTCAAGAGGATCCCACTAGAACACCTAAGTTAGTAGTTTTGTATGTAAATGTTTTACTCAGTAGGTCCTATTGGGTACAAGATATCAAGATGCAGAATTGATACAGGGTTTGGAAAAACCCTAAACCCGAGAACCTCTTGAGGAAAATCCAACACTCTTGTGCATTTGGAGCAACAAGGAAGAACACATTACATTCTGCAAATTGCAAATTCATCTTTAGACAAGAGGGTAAGTTGGTCTAGGATTTTGAACTTTCTCAAGTTTGGAGAGTGTGCATTGCTCCTCAGCCCTTTCTACCTAACAGACGTGCAACACATATTCCACTGAATAGATACTACTTGATTACACATGCAAGATAAATATCATAATCTTCCAACTGGGCAAAAGGTCAAAAAATGCTGTTCTGCCTTTTTGGCAATTGGCAAAATTATGGCTCAAACAATTGCCTGAAAAAGAAAGTAAAATCCGAGTCCTTCTGACTTCACCTTGCACTAATGTCAACATCTATCAAAATAATCCAATGCCATTTTTCTCATTTATTTAGACACTAGAGAATTTGTGGGAGTAATTCTGATGTTTGATTGTTCTTATTATAATTATTCTCATGAGGAACATTGTTGTGCTTGGCAAGATGGTTGAAATTACAAATTTTCCAAAAAATTCTTTCCATCACAGAACTTGTGAATTTCATCAATCAACTGCCACCATTCTTTGTTTGGGGTTTTATTCAGAGTTTGAGTTTGTACATGCTCATGAAGAAGAAATGGAAGAATCAGAACTATTTGGAGAGGACCAATAGTCGATGACAAATAACTTTAATGTGTTTCTTGACCTGAACTACAAGTATTTCATTCTGTAATATTGAATCTGCATTTTTCTAATTGATTTTTCATGTTATGGGTTATGGGCTTACGAGCATGTATATATTGGGTCCCCCACAAAGCAACAAAATCAAAACCATACCAATATTGATATAAGCTGATATTCTTTTTTGTATAAATGAGACTTTGATAACATGCAAGCACTTAAAAAGTGGATATAGTATTGATCCAAGTTCAATAGATTATTTTGGATTTTTGTGATTTTTTTTCTTTTTTCCTGAGTTACTCTACATATGTATGAGCTCAATGTATGTTTGAATATATATATATTGGTACAACATTGCTCATAATCCATAATGTGAAAACTTTGTAAAAAATGGAATTCAATATGACAAAATGGAATACAATCAATTTTAATTCAAGAAACAGATCAAGAAGTAATTTATCATTAACTCCTGTTCAAACAGTTTATGATTAGACAAGTCTTAAAACCATTCCTCCACAAATCAATACTGGTGTGGATGGCCGCTATGAACGGTAATTGGTTGTATTTTTCTTCCTGCAAATTTTCAAAAGACAAAACAGTTTGATCCAGTATATCTAGCCATATAGATCTTCAGCTTTCTTCCCTGGGGGTGGTTGTTCAGAATAGGTAAGCATGTCCAGAGCTGAATGCCATTTGATCTGTGGATGGATGTCCCATGCAGAGGACAAGGTCATTAAGCTATGGTTGTATCTACCAGGTCGGCATGAAAGCTTCAAACTCTGCAACAACCCACACTGCCATTGATGGTCTGAAAGCTGAGGCTTTTGAGAAGCTCATGGTGATGGAAGGCAACAGTGAGAGATCTAACTAACAGGTCAATAAAAATTTTACATTTCTGGACGGAGAAGGGCAACTTCTTGTTGCATGCTTTAGAAGAAGAACCTTAAAACTTGGAACCAGATTAAAACCCAAACTAATGAGTCTTATCAAGATGAGAATCATTAGAATGAGAATCAGTGGTAAAACAAATTGACCGGCACCCAGAACCGATGGGTTTTGAATTTTGAAATTTTATAAAGAACTGAAACTGATGGTTCTTCATTTTTATGAAAATTATAGGAACAGGAATCAACAGTGTTTTTTAAAACCCAAGAATTGGGCAACACTAGTAATCACCAGTCTTGGGTGGTTATTTGATTTTTTAAAAATGTTCAGTTTGAGTTCCTAAATATTCCAGAATCAAAGAACTGCTGGTTTTGGTTAGTTGAAAAAACTCACAAGTCAATGAAAGACTGGTTTCAGTTATTTCAAAAACTTTAAAGAACCAGTGGTTTTCATGAAAGAGCTAGCAAAAAATCAACAGCTCTTCTGGTCGATTCTTTGACTTTTTAATTTTTTTGAGAACCACAATTAAGGTCAACAAAATCTAACTATTGGTGCAATATAGGTAATGTGGAAGGTATTGCTTCATACACCTATGAGACTAGTCGGGTTTTCAAGACTCATCTTGATACTAGTGTATATATCAAGGTCATATACATATACCGGTTCAACATTTGGGCCTGAAGAATCCAAAAAAGAAAGTAGCCATGGCAAGAAAAAAAGAAGTACCTAAGCGCTAAAACTTGCCTAGGCTGTATACCATGTATCTCTCAGGGTGGGTAACTCATTTTTCACATGTCTCTTAGTAAACTAAGCCAAGTTCAAACTAAAAGTCTCATAGCCTAGTAAGCAGAGGCCACTATTAGTATTGTGCAGTTCTTTGAATGAAGAATAGATTCCTGTCGATTATCACTTCAGGACTTGCTCAAAATATTCAAAAAAACTAGCATTGGTATATAACCATGGTTCTAAAAAACATATCAAAAGTCAAAGAACTGATCAGAGATCCATCAGTTCTATTCCAGTTCTCATGAAAACCATTTGATTCTTTAAGGTTTTTGAAATAACTGGAATCAGCAGTTCTTTTAAATTTAAAGAATTACACAACATTGATCACTATCCTTGCAATCTCCGAATTTGTGTCCTTGGTTCAGTTTGATAGATGACCCATCCATTTATGAAGGAGGGTAGTTTGTTTTGTTTTGTAGTTATGAGATCCACCCAACTGGGATGCTTCAGCCCGTGTTCTTGGTGTGTTTGGAAAGCTCTTGACAAGGAGAGGCGCAAGGGCTTGGTTCCATGGCATTTGGACTTGTGATGCAAAAGTTCTTGAATAGTGAATGATTTCTTCACTGAAAATTAAATTAAATCGTAGCTGAAAATTTTGGAGGAATTGGAATGTGCCTTTGGTGTTGTTGGAAAGATCTTGATGAGCAGGATTTAATGGAATTTGTTTGGTAAGATTTGGATTCAGAATGTGGGAGATATTGATCTTTAAGTGATCTATGCTGTTGAAAATTCAAATAAATTCCAAAAAACCAGGTTTTGGAAGGAAAAATAAGTTGAGGACATGGTAACACTTGGGCCAACAGCACAGGCCGCCACATTAGTATATTTTTAATTTGAATATAGAACATGAGGGTGACCAGGAAAACACTAGAACACCTCCTCTCAAGCTCTATGTGACGCTCATTTTGGGGTGTTCTTTTGACTCATTTTCACTCTGGATAGAACTGTAGGGTTCTGCATTTTCTGTAATTGGGCCCTCTTTTGGCGTTATCTATTGGGCCCTCACCTAGAGAGGGCTTTTGCCATTAACTGAAGGGGCGTTGTGTTTTTGGTTATATCTATGTTGGTTGGAGTCCACATGCTAAAAACTTTGTGTTTTATCACAAAAGAGAACTGTCCAAGTTCAAAGATGATGTACACACTTTATGTAAAGTGAAGCAAGGACACACAGAGAGAAAGTTGGCCAGTTGTAATGATTCCTTACTTGATGGTTTTTATTCCTTCAATTTTGGCTTTTAATGCTCTAGATCATGATCATCTGGAATGGAAATAACATGTTGGTGGTACATACAAAGGAATGGATTTCATCATGTCAGCTGATGCCCAGACTCAAGATTGTATGCTGTGCAAAAAATCGTGCGTGATGAGGTCAATAAAGAATCTGATCCATGGTTGCTTCAAAAACCAGCGCAAAAGAACACCATCCCTGCACAAAAGACAATCATAGAGTATACCCAGAAATGATAAGATACAATGAAACAGGACACAGATTGGAATTGTGTTTGCCACAGAGAAATGATAAGATACAATGAAACAGGATGCAGATGGGGAATGTGTTTGCCAGAGGTCCAATGGGAGGGGAGATAGGAAGGTCGGAAATTCCAATGAGGGTATTTTCTTGGGACTCCAAAGAAATGGAAAGATGTACAATGAAACAGAATGCAGATTCTGAATGGATTTGCCGAGAGGTCAAATGCTACTGCTGTGAACATGCAGGAAGATCAGAATATTGGGATGTCTATCCCCTTGCTTTCAAAATCCCAAACAATTGCAATATTTAGTGAAAAAAGGAGAAAAATAATAGCGAAAGAGGGAAGCTTGATGCTAATAAGCTTCACAAAAGTATGGGCCATTAAGAACCTCTTCTCTCGCACTGCTCAGGGTGCCTATGGGCCTACTAATTCCAAAGGTGTACTGTGTGTGTATCTTTGTGGGCAGTGTTAATTTTTTGTGGTTAAAAGATTAATCTTTGTGGACAAAGATCTGGTTTTTGGGAAAAAAAAAAAATACAAAATCAAAGAATTGGCCATTGTGGTGCCAGTAGTGGTCTTTTCAAAACAAAAACTTAAAGACTTGTGGGTTTTATGAAAGAACTGGTAAAGAATCAGCCATTAGTTTTATGGCCCGTTATTTGAATTCTTTCAAAAGCTCTGAAAACTGCGATTATATATCAGAATTGGTCATTTAATTTTTTGAGAATAACAGTTATGAATATCCCAAGGAGGGCTGAATGATCTCTGGTGTCTGTTCCTGTTTCTAATACCTGCCCAGCATTGATCCCTCATCCCAAACTACTTTCAGTCTAAGAATGGTTAATTTTGTAATTCTGATGCGATGTAGAGATCTCATCCCCTGAAGACGCAAAGTACCCCTTTTGGAGCATGAGTGCGATGACAATGCATGATTTTACGCAAGATTTTACTACTGTTTTGTAAATAGAGGACAATGTTGTAGTAAACAGTTGCAAGTAAGGCTAGTGTTGGGTATTAGTTCTTGTGCTTTCAAAAGTTAATGGGTTTAAATCTTGTGGGAGAACAATAGAATGCATTTTTTTTCACTATCCTTTTAAGTATGACAAAGTAAGTGTTGATCATGGAGGATACAAACTGCACATTACACAAAATAGCTCCATAAAATAGGCTTCGGACAGACCTTACTATGGCTATTTAGTGTCTCCCACCTTCACCTCGTGCAACATAAGGCCACTCCTAGTGAGTCACATTCCTAGTTAATACTCCAGATAGAAAACAACTCCATTGACAAATGGATTCCGTAGGTTTTTAATGATATGATCATCCCTTTAAGTTTGGCCTATGTTTGATAGTGCCAACAGGTATGGCAGGGTTTTTTTTTTTTTCCCAATTTTGTAATGTAGCTGAAGTGGCAACCATCTGTAAGAAGATGATTTAGCCAGATTTGGCTACATACTAGATATGAAAGTAGAACATTCTTGCCTATTGGACCCTATCATAAAAATCTGGTGATTTAGGGGAAAAAATCTTGGCAAATCTGGCGAATTTGGGCTCATTTTTTTTCAATGAACTATTCTTTGTATAGGTCAAAATCACATATTTCAGATCGAAATTTGGTGCAATTTAACCAAGAAGGGGAAAAAAAAGCACTACTGATATCCCATGTGCCGAACTTATTTCCAGAAGACCTCTACTTTAAGGGGGAAAACGAGCAATAACATCCAAATCACTGCCGATAACAAAGCCCAAGTCTGCATACAAAACGAGAGGAAAAAACCAGCAGCATTGTACAATTCACACTCGCAGCCTGAGAGATTCGAACTCTCGCGGGGAAACCCCATGTACTTAGCAGGCACACGCCTTAACCACTCGGCCAAAGCTGCTCTTGGTGAACAAATCTTGTACCTATACATATTTATATGTTTCTTTTCGTAGCATAGCCCACCCTAAGGCTCACCCAGTGGCACGCACCTATAACGAAAAGTAGGAGATCTCGAACCTTATACGATTTCATATTATTTTAAAACACAAAGCAAACAAGAAAATTAGGGCAAGTCCAAGCAATACCTCACTGGCCTAATCACACTGGTTGCCTGGTTGAAACCACAATTATTGAGTTGGACATTGAAGATAATTTCTCTCTTTTTGTTTGAAGTTGGGTGAAATTTAGGTGCTGCGTGGTGCAGGTGGGTTGGTCATTTGATGGGATTTGGTGCAACAATGTTCCCAAATTCCAAACGCTGTTCCCAACTTTGTCATCCTTGCAAATTCTAAATATTAAGATGAATTATGAATGGAAGACAATAAACAAGTGCAACAACAACTTCAATGTGGTTAAAGCACATAAGGTACCCAACAAAAAAAAGGGGGCTTCCTCAATTTCTTTTGAGTCTATATTATTTTGTGATCAACTTCCATTTCGATCAATGACATGCGATGTGCTCATCCAGGGCAGATTCTTTTGAGTGGAAGGAATGATAGTCCAAATATGTTGGAGAATACTTTAACATTTCCAAACATTGAATTTCTTTAGTTTCCAAATATCATTGGGTACTTAGAAAACCTTGAGTTTTTCTGGATGTTTTGCTTGACATCAAAATTGAAGATATGTTTTTAACTCTGTCTTCCACTTCAATGCAATGTTAGATCAGTCAGATGATATGCAGGTTGAGAAAGTTGACAAGATATAAATGATGATATGTTAGACATATATCAGATCATCTATTTATGAAGGAAGGTAGTTTGTTTTGTAGTTATGAGATCCACCAAACCAGAATGCTTCAGATCATGTTCTTGGTGTCTTTGGAAAGCTGTCAACAAGGAGGGGTGCATGGGCTTGGTTCCATGACGTTTGGACTTGTGGTGCAAAAGTTCTTGAATATTGAATGATTTCTTCATTGAAAATTAAATCAAATCGTAGCTGAAAATTTCAAAGGAATTGGAAAGTGCCTTTGGTGTTTTTGGAAAGATCTTAGGGTTGACTTTGGACATGTACATTGACTAAAGGTCAAAGACTTGAATGATGCATGTATTTTTTGACTAATCAACTTAAATATAATGGTTTATTTTATTAAATATATATAATCAAGTTGTACAACTTAATCAAAATGACCAATGGTTTTTAATAAAGTTGAATATTTGATCAAAATGACTAATGATCTTTAATCAAGTGTAACATTTAATCAAAATGGCAATGATTTTTAATCAAATGTGACATGGTGTATTACATTATGTATCTACCTCCTACTTACTCATTCACCTATATATTTAACTATTTCCTTACCTACTTATTATCCACCCACCCACCTACCTACTACTTACTTACTTATGTACCTACTTATTTACCTATATTTTTTCACCTATTTACTTATGTACTTACTTATATATTTTTAGCTTTGTACAACTTACTTAAATTTAGCCATTACATTTAGCTAAAATTTAATCATTATGTTTAATCACTAAATTTAATCATTAGGTTTAACTAATGTTTAACGATGACATTAAACCATTAAGTTTAGCTTAATTTTAACCGTTACTTGTCACCAAGGTTTAACCAATGTTTAACCATTAAATTTAACCACTTGATTTAAACATTAACCTAATTTTAATTATTGTTGTCACTTAGGTTTAGACATTATGTTTAGCGATGTGAAATAAACATTTGAAATTTAAAAAATTGAGAAAAAGTGAATACATTTGATGGTGTAGTCCACTAATAAAAACTTGGTTTATCATTGTGAAAGTTTGGGGTTTAATTCTTTATACTTGCAACATATGTGCATGCTTAGAGGGTTAAGGTAGATAATTTAAACTAAAGTAGTTTAATGAGATTCAATTAAATTAGGTACATTAGAGTAACACCTACCTATTTAAATGCCCTTTTTTGACTTGCCTAAACCTATTTGCTACTTACTTGCCTATTTATTAATTTTAAAATAATAATTCATAAAATGATTTTAATTTAAATGTAAATTTGACCTAATCAAAAGGTCCATTGTCTACCAATCAAATAGACAATCATTATGTTAATAACATTGCAAGACAAAATTACAAGGTCCAAATTGACTACTTAATCATGCTAACAAATCCAAAATGACTTGTTTAGATTGTCGAATGGTTTTTTTGTATGCCTATCATTTTGGATACTTTTTGATTAGAAAACCCATTATAAAAAACTATGAATTTTAATAATGAAATTATATAATATTAATTTGTTTAATTAATGTATACAACTTGAAATAAAAATTATGTAATATTAACCATGGACTATCAATCAAATGTAAAATATTTACCTAAAATGTAGGGTCCAAATCTTACTTCTATAATTATAATTTTTTATTTATCTACTTGGACCTAAACTTGTTTAAAATGGGGTAGCACCCTAGTTTAAATTATAATTCAATTTTAAAAAGAGGTTGGTTGCTTAGTTAAGTTTTAACGGCAACAAAACTTCAAACTTTTGACATGAAAACCCTAGAATCAAAATTATAATGTAAAATTGAAGATATGTAAATCCTAGAACCCAACCACACTAGAAAAGGCCCCCCATGGTTATCAAGGTGATTTTAAAGATTAATAACCATGGTTTTGAAAAAATCAAAGACCCAATTCTAGTGTATAACCATGATTTATAACTTTTTTTTAAAACCAAATAATTGGCTATAAAACTATTAGTTCATTATTAGCTATTTCATGAAAATTATAAGGTTTTTAATATTCTTAAATAACTAGGACCAACAATTTTTTGATTATGAAATATCTAAAAAATTGAAACCAATCAGGATTTAAAAATTCAAATAACTACCCAACATTTATTTACCCAGTAATTGCCTATTTCATACCTATATAGATCTATATATGACCTACTTCTTATAAAATGGGTTAGTACCAAAGGGAAACAAAACATTAATTCAGTTGAAGTTCATCCTAAACAAAATCATAACTGATTATAAGCTTGATCTTGATAACATGGCAACATGCCTTCTAACATTTTTTGTACCTCCCTAATAGCTATCAACATGTTCTTGATTGCTAGTTGGTTAGACCTCATAACTCACCCTCTTTTGTGCTCATAATTCCAATGCTCACGTAAATCAGTTGTCTAGCACATATCTTGAGCATGTTGGTTACCATATTGAATAGTTCAACTAGTGTTGGCTAGACACACATTTTAAGGTTAAGTATAGGACATCAATAAGGGATATTTCTTTTTCAAAAAAAGAAAAGATATGCATATAAAAGTTCTAGCAATTATTTGTCAAGGTGAAAATGGATTCAAGTGCAAATTTGTTCTTTCATGTCATTGGATATAAATTTGCTGATTTTTTAATTCAAATTAACTACGGATACATACAAAGGTTATACATATTCGAAATCTAGCTTATCACAAAAAAAATTCTCACATGAGAGCGTACACATTATTAAATTGAAATAATTTGTGTGAAAGTTGAACCTCAATTCTTGAAAGAATTCTGCCCATTGCAACGCAAGCTCCCAACCCCACCCGAATTATCTCACACAAATACCCCACCTCTATGATAGCTTGCTAAGATAAACTAGATATTCATTTTGGGATCCCATAAAAAGTTATCACCAGATATGCTAAAGTAAAATTTTGAAAATGAAATAATGTTAGTGGTTTTTAATTGTCAGAAGTGAGGGGAAAAAATAGAAAAAAAACTCAGATTTGTTTGTTTGACTTAAAGTGTGGGGCCAAAAATATAGAAAGATGATTAAAGATTTGTACTTCACACCTTGTTTATAGCCATATTTAGCTAGATCTTCCTAAGGATGATCATCAATTTCTTTTACATAGCTTCTTATGGATGATCACCACTTTGGGTACAAACAAAAATTCCTAAGAAAAAGAAGAAAAACCCTGTATGTATAAATAAACCAAGGCAAATGAGAACACAAGTAGACACAACCCAAAGAAAAACAAAAGCAAACAATCAACAAAAATCAGCACACCGGTGCTGGTTCACTCTTTCTGGGAAGATGGTCCCCACTACCTAAGAATGTGATCTACCACTCAGAAATGAACCTAGTTCCTGGTGAAAGCAAAAGAGAACTTGGTTGCCATGTGTGGTTGCATCCAGATTCCAGGGTGCAACAGCAATCTGCTGCTGAAGATTCGTTTCCCAGAAGAACTTTAGATGGGACATAGCTTTTACAATGGACCGAGTAAGTCGATAAGATTGGCTAGTGTCCCGAAATTTAGTTGTACCATGAAGTTGGATATCACAGAAATCCCGGTGAAGTGCTCAAGTTTTTGACTAGCACGGAAGCCATGCATTGGTGGAGATCCCACTTCACTTTCCGATTCTACTGCAACCCCACCACGCAGGTCCAGCACTATTCATTAACTGGGAGGTTCAAAGTGAAAACAAGCAGCTCTTCATCACGCAATGAATGACTCTGCCCAAGTAATGGCAGGTTCACACCTCACAGCTACTGGATCTACAACTAGTTCTTATCTGATGCATGCATTTTTATGGAACATACTATCAATCAGATGCACACATAGTACTCCTGATGTCACACACACATTGGGTCAAGTTGGAGACAAAATTTTATGCTCAAATCTTATAGCAATATTGCATGCTGTAAGTACCTAGACCCATTCAAGAAACCTTTTTAGGATTCCCTTTGGAACCACTAAGAAAAACCTGAATTTTTTCCCCATGCAAACATGAAATGGTTTGTTTGACAATGGGAAAATACAATGTTTACTGTCTTTCACTATGAGAAAATTAGAATTAGAAAATGAAAAAATCAACCCCACTATTCCCTTGAAGAGATTTCCCTGTGGTTTTGTTAGTTCAACTTTTAATTCGTTAGAGCTTTCCACTCTCTTCCCTGCAAGGAAATGCCAAAAAGGTTTCTTGTGTGATGTTTGGCATAAAATAATTCTCAAAGGGTCTTGCTACCCAAAAAAAAGAAGAGAAAAAAATTATGGATATTTGTCAAAATTGTTGAAAATCAAACTCTCAACTTGTGAAAATGTATTTATTGTCCCAACCATTGAGTTAGTATTGCTAAATACATAAAATCAAGGCATACTTTGCACACTTATTTTTCAAAATATTGAAATTCTGAAAGATGAAATTTGAAACTGCTGATTAACCTTGTTTTCTTAAATAATAAATAAATAAATATGTAGCAAAGAAATGTTGATTATCAATCCTAGGTACTGTGAGTAGTATATACTCTCTATGTAGGGGTTGTCTTTACACCCACAGTGGGCAAAGCCAACAAAATTTAAAGAAAGTTTGTGCTAAGTAGAGATAGACAGATAGATTTTGTCTCTAGTTCATCAGGCTTTCAACCCGTTTTCAACGGCCCGAATCAGGTATGAAACTCAAGTGGGTTGCCATTTCCACATTGCCAAGTGTTAGACATGCCAGAATCTTCGTGAAGTCTATCTCATGGGTCTGATTTTCAGGGCTGCTGGGGTGGGCGTATTCCCGATGAATACAACCAGCCTACAATGGTATCACAACTCCACAACCGACAAAATGCAGGCATTTCATACTCACGAGCAAAGTAGTTGTATCCAGCAGCCGCCACAGCCGCCATCCATCCTCCCAAGTGTCTGTATTTTCTGAAATTCAGACCCTTAAGGTCAGGATTCTTCTAGTTTCCCCTTTCCATCATCCCAGACTCCATATACACACACAACATGCTGGACTTGACACCTTCAAACTTTTTGAGAGTGTGTTCTAAAGGCAAATAATTTTGATGGTGTGAAGGTGAAAAGTTTTTTCTGGTTTAAAGTATCCTCTAATTTGTGTAGGGTAAAGCCCTAAGTCCTAGGGTGAGGTCATTCCCAGAATAAGGGGCCTAGGATGAGGAATCTAGGCCCTATGGGAATGTCCTAACCATGAGAATGGGATTTACCCATCATAAAGCATGAGGCAAAGTTTATTGTGCACCTGAACGTACATAGATCTCGAGGAATAGGAAGGGGAGGGATATTATGCTTACTCCTTAATTGTGGGTGGGGGAGGATCTTGTGACATCCTGATATTTTGTTTACTCCTTAAGAGTGGGAGAGATTTTATGAAAAGGCATGTCATAAGATCCCTCAACCACCCTTGAGGAGTAAAATATTCACACACAAAATGCCCTCCAAATACACTAGGAAGCTTCTCTCAGTTCCTCACAAAAAGTAAAGTAATATTAATGGATCTCCTTTTCACAGAAAAATTGTGACAATCTTTCATATTTTTCAAATTATTGTTCAAAGTTTTGCCAAAATGCATTTGGTATTTGTGGATTTAATTGTTGATTAATAATTGAATGCATTTGATCGTATCTTTCCATTGACTTCACTAATCAAGTTTTCACAAGTCCAAGACGTCTTCCATTTCATCTCCTCAATCAATATCATGATGCTTGTGGGATAACCTTGCTAATAAGAATGTGGAATTTTGGGAGTTCCAAAGTTTGGTAGGCATCAACCATGAAAGTTTCATAATGACTTCGATTATTGACCATGCCATTTCCCATGATCACCTTGCATTTGAATTTGGACATAATAAACATGTTTGGGCTAAACAACAAAATGTGTAAACAAGTGAGCTAGTGTTGGTCATTGGTAGAAGTGAAATTTAATCCCTACTGAATTATTTCACACTATTGCAACAACAAATTTACACTACAATATGCACACATTCATAATTTATGTTTTGATTCTTAACACACCTGATTCTGCAGTTCATTAAAACACCATATTCATGGTTATTTCATATGACTAGAATCTACATTTCAAAGTACAATGCCAAAAATTCCAAAGACAAAATTGCAATTCAGTACATTACATTTTTGATACTACAGATGATTCATACAACAATATGTATTTCTCGGTTTTACTAGCAAAAACTCCATTCGAATTACAACAAAATTCCATGTTCTGTGGAAATGAAATGAAAACAACAAAATAAAATCTATGGTTTCTCAAAAAACGAAATCTATGGTTTTCCATTACAAAGTACCTACAACTTCCCCCATTCTCCAAAACCATGTGTCTAATCATCCTCTCTCTTCTTCCCCAAATCTTCTTTCTTTGGGCAGTTTTCAGTTACATCATCATGATTCAAAACCAATAAGAATTCAAAATTCAAAATTATAATGTTCCATGAACAATCCCTGTCCTAAATGCCCTGTTCATCTAAATCATGTAATCATCCTACCCCATTTGTACTTTGGATTTCGTCCTCGAAATCCTTGGAAATTGAATAAAAATGAAATGAATGAATTTTACAACATTCTAAACATTTGTCTCCTCTACGATAATTTTTGTAATTTCAACCTATATAACAACCAGTGGTTCTATACCCACTTCTAGTTTTATAATTCTGACCTATATCTCCATCTTTATAGTTTTGACCTCGTCCTCCACTAACTTAGTCTGTGGTTTTATTTTTAAGGGTTATATCTTAGATACCTCTTCTTCTATTGTTGGAATAATCTCCACCTGTCTTTGTTCCTAAGTTTTCTATGGTTCTTTCTCTTCCTAACCCCTTCCTCTGAGGTCCTATGGTTTCTTTATTTGTATCTCTGCCTCCTGAGTTGCTCCACTTTTGAGATCCTATGGTTTCTTAGTTTGCATTTCCTCCTCCTGAGTTGTTCCACTAAGCTTCACTCCAGTCTCCTCATCCTGGCTGAATACCTTTGTACTTGTTGGACTGCTGCAGATAAAATCTAAAATTTTTTTTTGATAAGCTTCTAACTTGTACCTTAGAATTCTTTCATCAACTTTATGTTGAGCTAGATTCTTTTCCAACTACTTTGTAAAATATTCCTTTACAACCTCCCACCATTCTTTAGATTTTGCTTCAAAATCTTTCATCTTGTTTTTTGTCTTCATCAAGGTATAGTACTACAACATCTATTCATAATCCTCTAGTCTTTTCTTGACACCAGCTAGGTTTAGATTCTTCATGTGTTTTTGTGCCATCTCCAATTATGCTTGCAAGTGTTACAAATTCATTTGATATTCCTTTTCCTCCAATAACTTCTTTTTATCTACCTCTACTATCCTTCTTCTAAGCTTTTCAAATTACAACAAAAATACATTCTTCAAATTTACCAATCCCAAATCTATTAAAACATTTTCCTTCTCCTTCTTTTCCTTAATTAGTGCTTTCACCTGGCTACCCAAAACCTCTTATTGCTTATAAAGAAATAATGCCTCTATCCACTTCCTCTCTATCATTTCCCAAATTTTAAACTTTTGCCTTAAATCCTATAGTTCGTCATCTTGTGACTTCATTCGTCACCTTTGAGCTCCTCATTCTCATCCTATAGTTTTTTAATGAACACCTTAATTTTCTATTCTGTTTTTCCCCTAATCTTCCTCCAAATTTTCACATTATGCTTATACCCCTACTAGAAGTCTTTTTCCTTATCTAATTCCTCTTGTAGTATTACCTTCTCCTTCTCCCTTGTAACCAATCTATTTTTCAGACTATTTACTTCTAGAATCAAATTCCCCATATTCAAACTCACAATCACCATAGTCTAAAATAATTCAGTTACCTTATTTGCTTGCATTATTTTTACAACTACCCCCTTCCGCAGGCTTTGATGTACTTATCTGTGTCATAGAATCTTTAGATCCTTTTGCAAATGATCCCATCTCCTACACTAATATGTTTACCATCTCAAATTCAAATGGAAATCCTTCTACAAATTTTGGTCTACTAACTAGTACATGTAGTTTTGATGGTTTGAACACTTCAAAAGAAATCTACGGTTCCACTTCCTCTGTCTATAGTCTAGTAACATGTAGACCTTCTTATGTTTGCTGTTATTGCTACTTCAAATGTTATTATAAATGCTAAAAATGTTGTGGACTTATAATAGTTTCCATCCAATCTTCATATACATCCCCATCAAAGTGCAAATGTTTTTCATCCCCTAGAAACCTTATGTTATGTTCCCTTTTAACTTCTTAGTTCTACTCCTTCAATTGTTTCTCATGTGGAGATGTCATTTGTGGTACCTCTTGCCTCTGCTCCCTCAGTTATCTCTCTTGTGGAAACATCATCTGTGGTATTTCTATAATTTGTTTAGCTACTTATACAACTATTAGCATTACTCGTACCATTGTTGGCATTTCAGATGGTTCCACTCTACCCCTCATCATTTTTTGCGCCCTTACATCTATGCTCTTTTATTCCCTCTTCACTCTTTAGCTTAAGGCTCCTCCTTCTTCAATTATGTTATTCCTCTTAAGAGCACTTCTTTAAGAATCTACTACAACCTTCTTTCTATTTTCCAATGTTGTCTACATCTCTTCCCTAGTTCTTTTAACCTTGACTGGCGGTAATTGTGGATTATCCTTTTGATGCACAAATGAATACTAAAAGATTTTTGTTAATACCAAGGCAAATTGACATGTATTTTTTTTATCCCCCTTATTCTCCTTAACATACTTATACGACCAATCTAGCTCATTACATAGACTATTGAATATAATTTGTGCCCAATCTACCTTTCGCCCCTTTTCTACTGTCACCAATGCAATAACATTCTTGTTGCTAAAATATTATACCTTCTCCCTCTAATAAATGACATATATAATGGCAAGATATCTAATAGCGTGTGGTAGACCCAAACTCTTTGCATTCCATTGATCTACAAAATCTATAGGTGAACACCTCCTTGATGATATAAAGGCCAGTCCATAAGGCATCAAACTTGCCCGAAAATTCCAACCTCTTGGCATCTTGCACCATGACCCACATGCCCGCACTCAAGCTTCTATTTTTAACCTTCTTGTCAAAATAAACCTTCCTTTGCCTTTGAGCTATCTCCACATGTTGGGCCGCCATCCTCCGAGCCTCACTTAGGCCCTCCAACCTCTCCAACCTATCCTTCAATGATTGTGAATCATCCAACTGCTCATCTATGGCAATCCTCAAGGATGGAACTTCAAATTCCATCGGCAAGATGGCTTCTACTCCAAACACGAATGAAAATGGGGTGGTGCGGGTGGAAACCTTGTAAGTGGTTCTATATGCCCACAAGGTAGTGGTCAATTTGTGATCCCAATCTCGTTTCGAGTCTATCACGATCTTGCGCAAGATGCGCACCAAGGTTTGATTCACTCTTTCGGTTAAACCATTGGTTTAGGGGTGGTATGGAGTGGTATTCTGATGGTTGATGTTGAAAAGTTCCGTCAAGTTGATAATGGCATCATTTAGGAAGTGAGAACCTCGATCACTAATCAAAATCTTTGGACAACCAAACCGTGAAATGATGTTCTCGTAAAGGAAAATTGCCGTTTGTTTGGCATCAGCAAATTTGACCATTTTCGCTTCCGCACATTTGGTCAAATATTCGGTCGCCACAATGATGTATTGCATTCCCTAGAAGAGGTTGGATGAATGGGTCCAATGTAATCTATGCCCCACTTTTCAAAAGGCACCAAAGGAAGAGACGGATTCAGTGGAAGATCCAAGTGAAGATCATTTCGAGCATAACGTTGGCAAGCATCACATCGCTTCGTATGGGACTCTGCATCAGCAAACATGGTAGGCCAAAAGTATCCAGCCCTAAGGGCCTTTTGAGCAATTAATCGACCTGAAAAATGACCACCACATGCACTATCGTGGCAAGCCTCTAAAATAGTTGGAACCTCCCCATATGTGAGGCACCTCCGCAAAAGGCCATCAATTCCCTTGCGATAAAGTTTGCCCGAGATGAAAGCAAAATGGGTATTGTTAACTCGAACCTTATGCCTCTCATTCTTGGATAATCCCTTAAGCAATTGTTGAGTGCTCAAAAACTTGGCTATGTGCTCATACCATGTGGGCACCACCCCTATGGAAAATAAGTTGGCATCCGGGAAATTGTCGTCTATTTCACATGTGCCAAGTTCTATGGACAACCGAGATAGGTGATCCGCTTGCTTATGCAAGCTTCCTGGTTTATATTTGACTATGTAGGCAAACTCAGTGAGCAACAACACCCAACGAGCAAGTCGACCACTAAGGTCTGGCTTGTTGACAATATACCTCAAGGCCATGTGATCCACAAAAAACACTACAGGATTCATGAGCAAATAGTGCCTAAACTTCTTGACATTAAAGACCATGGCTAAACATTCTCGTTCTGTGGTGGTGTAATTATGTTCAGCATTGGTGAGTTGTTTGCTAGCAAAGGCTATGGGGTGGTCTTTACCATTTTCATCAGGTTGGCATAAGGCACTACCAACTGCCACCTTTGAAGTGTCACAATAGACATGGAATGGTTTATGCCAATCTGGTGGTAACAAACAAGGGAAAGAGGCGAGTTTTTCTTTCAAGGCATTCAACCCATCTTGACATTCCTGGGTCCATTCAAATTTGACTGCCTTTTTGGTGAGGTTGGTCAAAGGTGCAGCATGGGTAGAATAATCTTCAATTAAGTCTTGATACCATCCAATGTGGCCTAGGACCTTTTGAATTTGTTTGACTGTGGTTGGAGGTTGGAGGTTTACAATGACTTCCACCTTATCAGGATCTGGTTCTTTTCCCTTCTTAGAGTCCACATAACCCAAAAGAATGCTTCGAACCACTGCCAAATACACCTTTTCTGGATTCAATGAGATGCCAACCTCCCTACACCTTTGGAACCATGCCCTAAGCATCTCTAAATGTTCATCTTGGGATGTTTGTGTGCTAAAATCATCAATGAACATAGCCATTGACTTACGAAGAAGCTCAGAAAAAGCATAGGTTGACTCTTCGAAAAGCAGCTAATGCATTGCACAACCCAAACGACATCACAACGTAAACAAATGTACCCCATGGGGAAGTGAAGGCCGTCTTGTGCCAATCCTTGGGTGCTATGGACACTTGATTATACCCTGAATAACCGTCCATGAAATTATATAGTTCTTTCCCCGCTACTTCATCGATAATTGTGGAAATGAACGGCAAGGGAAAGTGATATTTGAGGGTGCGAGCATTTAAGTCCCTATAATCAACACATACCCTCAATTTGTTTCCACCCTTCTTCTTTATCAGCATAATGTGCGACAACCAATCTGTGAGTTCTATTGGCCGGATGAAACCTGCTTGCAATAATCGTTTTAGTTCTGCTTTAACCACGAGCTGCATTCTTGGGTTCAACCTTCTATTTTTCTGTCGAACTGGTTTGGTTCCTGGGATCAGTGGAATTGTGTGTTGGGCTATTTCTGGTGGAATGCCCTTGAGGTCTTTGTAAAACCAAGCAAATATGTCTCGATACTCCATGACTAAAGCTTTATACTTCCCAAGTTCTTCCTCATTCAATTGAGAACCAAATTTGACATATTTAGGTTCCTCATCTTCATGATGGACTGGGACCTTGACCCAATCATTCTCCATCACATGTATAGGATCAGTAGGGCCATGGTACCAATCATTCGGGACATATGGGTATATGGAAACATCTGGACCTACTTGGAGACCCTTTGACGTTTGTTGAAAATGTAGCGGTGATGGCAATATAGTTTCCTCCTTCATGATGGCATCTAAATATTCTATTTGGGTACCATCTATCTCAAGGCCATACATATCTTCCACAAAGATGTCATCAACCAAGGTGGCCAAGTCTGGGCAATCATCATCCAAATCAAGCAATTCAATTGCTTCAATAAAGTGGATAGTGATTTCACCTTCTTCATAAGGGTTTTCCAACAACCATTGGGTAAAGGATCCATCATCTTCAAATCCGTATAGGCCTAGACCTATGCATTTGATAGGGTCAATATTTGTGCATGAATTAGTTTGTATGAAACTTGCGTCAACACCTAAGGTTGGATCCACCTTGTTTTTCATGTTGAAGGTTCTTGGTTTAAATGGTCCATGGGGTAACACAAGGACAATAGTTCGATTATTTTGCGGACCAAAAGAAATGTAAGGCACTTTGGCCTGCCAATTCACTATTCCCCCTATTAACCATAACCATTTCCTACCAATAAGCAGTAGGTAACCACCATCTTCATCATGCATACGCAAAACATAAAAGGTGACTATATACTCTTCATTCCTAGCACATATGCGAAGGTCCTTAATTTGACCTAATGGTTTTGACGGTCTTTGGTCCGCTAGTTTCACCTTCCATGGTGATGGTCCAATGATAGATAATCCTAAACACAACATGGTTGATTCCGGCATGATGTTCACATTACTGCCATCATCCACTATGACATGAGGGATTATTTTGTCCATAACCTCAACTTCAATCTCAACTGGTCCATAACCAAAAACATCATCTTCTTCTCGCTCATTAAGTTCAAGGTCATTGTCTTTTGGGGCAACCCTAGCCACTACTGACACATTCTTTGGTTTCCTATGATTCGTAGCACCTTCCTTCATCTCCTTCCTAAGAGATGGTGCAATTTGAATGAATTGGCCAAACGAGATGTTAGCCTTGGCCTTGCATAGGTCTTGCCACAAATCATAAGGCTTTGCTGGATTATGGGTTTTAACAGGGTTAATCTTACCCTGATGACGATGACCAAATCCCCAGGATTCATCCACATGCATGAATTGGTAATCACCTTCATCAGGTTCAACTATGGTTGATGGCATATCATTCTTTCTCATGTTTCCAACTAATTGCTTAGTTGTTTCATTTAACTCAGAAAAATGTGATGAGTCCTCAGAAGAATCTATAGAGATGGCCTCCTCTTCGCGTTCAATTAGTGGACTTTTGACGGCCATACCTCATGTAACCACCAAAGCCGGTAGCTCTAAGGTGTTCAAGCATTTGGCAAACTCCCCCACTTGCACAAGCTTAGAATGAGGGAGTATTGTCTCATGCACAGGTGCGAGATTTGGTTGTACTTCTACAAACCTAACATCTTGAGAACCTTGCACTGGGGGGTTTAGACCTTGACCTTGAGGTCAGGGTAAATGAATTACCCCTTGGTTTGTTTGTAGCATGGCTGGTGGGTTGTGGGTTTGCCTATGGTTTTGATGGTCATAAAAGATATTTGGCGGACCATTGGTTGTCGTAGGTTCAGGGAATTTCACACCTCTCATGTTATCCCTAACTTGTTTCTGATAATCCCTAGGGGGAGGGTTTAATGATATGACCTTATCAGGTTTCTTGCATCGATTTGTAGGATGGTATCCTCCATAGTTGGAACACACCACTTGATTTTCTATCCACCATTTCCCTTAGGGATGTTTGTTCCCACAAGTACCACAATTATGAGGTTGGAATCGATGACCAGGTGGGATGTTCGAAATGGCTTGGCCTACTTGGCGAGGGGGACCTATAAGGTTGGGTGTTCATCAACATGGATTGAGAAGGGTGCTGTTGTAATAAAATTGGGCAAAATTGAGCGGTATGATTTGGTTGTTTACAATGGGTGCACCATAAGTCCGACGTTGAGCACCAGATTCATGGTGCATCAAAACAACATTTTGGTTTTGATTTTTGACCAAACATGACATTTGTTCACTCATTTCTCGCATGGTCCTCACCATCTCATCCTTGAAATTATCATTTGATCGTTTCACCTCAATTTTAAACTCTTCCCATTGACGATCCACGGATGGAACTGCCATTCAGATAGGCTCTAGTGGTGGCAACATGGCCAAAGGTGCGGGTTGCATTAATGGGACCTGTGGAACGGTTGCATGATGGTAATCCATTGTAGGATAACAAGGGAACTCATTAGGGTGATGGTAAAGAAGTATGAATGCAGGAATGCTTTCCTTGGCCCTTCGAAGCATCCTATCATTTTCTTTGTCAATTACTTCAACCTTTAAAACCGCAACCATTGCTGCTTCTAGGTTCCTAGGCCTCATGTTTAGGATGTCACGAATGGTGGAAGGCATACTGAACCCCTGGATGAAATAATGATGAATGGTGTCATCATTCAACGAGTTCCCCATGTATCGAGTACACACAACTCTAAATCGACACACATATGAAGTGATGTCTTTCGAAGGACCTTGTTTAATATTTGTCAAAGCAACTAAGGCTTGTTGTTGACCAATCATTAGCCTATAATGGCGTAAGAATGCAACTTGGAGTTGTTCCCGAGTGTTAAAAGATCCTTCAGCATGGGATTTATACCAGGCATAGGCAAAATCAGCCAAGGTGGAAGGGAACCAAATAAGATATAATCATGGTCGGTTACCAAACTAGTAATCAAAACTTTTACAAATCTTTCCACATGAGTTGTCAGATCTTCATTTGGAGAGCCGGTGAACTTAAGAAGATTTGTAGGGATAGCGACTCTTTTCAGACCATTAGGAACTATAATGGGAAGACCTCTAGGGACCATCATTGGGTCAATACGGTGGATATTAGGATCAGGCATATTAGCACGAACTTCAGGCCCTTCTGCTGCCACATGGACACCATCTGCCACCCCTGCAGGTCCCCTATCCGGTGGTTGACGATCTCTACCTAATCTTAAGGCTACTGAGCTTCCTCACATGTTGTCTTCAAACCTTCCTTCTCCTTCACCTTCTAAAACAACTTCTATGATAGGTTAGAGGTGTTCTCTCCTTACTCTAGGACGAAGTATCCTATCACTTTTCGACACTATTGGTTTTGTTTTGGGTGTAATCGGCATACAACATAATTAGGGAATTTGGTTTTATCGGATGAAAAAGGCAACCTACAGGACATCACATTTTGGAAGAATGGGTCATCACTCCCACCACATTCCAAACTCAACAACACCAATTGTCTCGCCAGTGATTAATCCGACCTCACCACCAATAAAACGTCTTCTAGGAAATTCAAAACAGCTACACATTCAAGGATCCCCAATCAACACACAAGGGAACTTGGGATAACTTCCTTGTCATTCAACATGATTTCTCGTGTTGAACTACAAAACAATATTTGAGAGAGTTTAGTATAAGTACTTATAAACTTTAACGCGCTCCTTCCTTACTCCTCAATCTAAAATTTCAAATGCAAATGCAACAAATAAAAACTTACTTGGGATTGTATGACTTCTTGACTTGCACATAAGGCGTTGATTTTTGATCTGAGCTCCTTCCAACACCAACGACCTTCAACAAATTTACTCTTTCACCATATGCAAAATAAACCCAATAACTTAGTAGCATCACCTCCCAGCAGACGCACCAAAATGTGAGGCGACTTTCCATCCCTCCACTCCCGATTCTACAAGGTGACTATGCTTGAAAGCACAAATGCTACTGGTGAAGGAAAATGCAAGTGTAATTCTAAATGTTAGATTGTGTTTGTAATTGAAATTAAGCAACTTGCCTCCTATGCATCATTTACGATTAAAACTTATAGATATGTTTTTCCAAGTTCACACACTACACATTCTGGGGTTTTATGTCAAATTGTCATTCATTTAAACCAATGTTTAAGGACTCAACACCATGTCCAACATATTTGCAGATCACTAGTCATTTGAAATATTGTTTCTAACACATAGGTTATTCATATCTGGCTTGCCATAGCTCACTAGAAAGCTAACAACAAGGCACATCTTGCTACTAAATACTAAGCTCTGCAGCTAAACCATCAAGAAGTTATGCTACAAAACCCAAGAGGGTTTTACAAAGGTGATAATTCAATTTGGCTGCAGACCATCAGTCACTTAAAACATCATTTGTAACACATACATTATTCAAATCCGGCTTGCCTTAGCTTATTAGAAAGCTAACTACAAGGCGCACCAATCTACCAAATCTTAAGATCTGCAGCTAAACCAGTAAAAAGTTATACTACAAAACCCGAGAGGGTTTTATGAAGGTAGTTGGTTCAACTTGACTGCAGACCATTAGTCACTTAAAACATCACTTCTAACACATACATCACTCAAATCTAGCTTGCTTTAGCTCGTTAGAAAGTTAATTACAAGGCGCAACTCGCTATTAAATTTCAAGTTCAATAGCTGAACCATCAAGAAATTATGTTGTGAAACCCGAGAGGGTTTGTGAGATTTCTCTCAAGTTCCAACTTTCCAACACTATCACTACCCAGCCCCACTCCTTCAAAATTATTACAAGATTTTCGATCTACTTTCCTTTCTTCTCCCCTCTACCAAGAATAATCATTATTTCCTTCTTCAAAAAAGTTTGTGGCAACAAGTATTCAAGATTGAATGAAAATTATCTTCAAGGTAAAGAAAGAGCCCCCAATGATCCAAGTCCACCTTTTAAAGAGAAGGAGAAGGGAGGTGAAGGTAGATTCAAAACTTGGTGGCCAATGGAAGGTTCCATGCTTGGTGGCCAATGGAACGTTCCAAGCTGGGTGGCCAATGAAATGTTCCAAGCTTGGTGGCCAATGGAAGGTGAAGGAAAAACACCTTTCCACCTCTTCCATTTTCCCCTTAACAAACTCTACATAAACCTTCAATTTTTTCCTTTGACCTTACGGTTTTACTTTACTATGGTTCTAAGCCGTCACTCACACCTTTCTTTCCTTTTCTTCGATTTATAAATTACAACTGCGCACCTCAATGTAACAAGTCCTTCACACCTTCATTGTCGATTTGGTTTTGATTGAAGATCTGACCTTTTTCCTCTCCTTGAAATTATGGCGTCGCGCATGGTCACATCTTATGGGCCACAAGTCGCACAAGCGAATGAAGAACCGCCTCCAAAATCATCTCTAGATCTTATCTTAACACAGCATCTTCGTGATGAAGAACCCGAACCTCGAGAGGTGCGTCCTCGTCTTGAAGTTGAACCCCTTCGAGCCTGGTACTATCGTATTTCTCCGAACTTTCGCACCCTGGTGATTTTGCTACAAATCAACCCCGGTTCTGGTGACGAACCCAAGACCGTTTGTGAAGGTTGTTACGAAACTGAAGATACTTCTATCTTCGCATGGTCTTCAATTCCCAACATTGGACACTATCGTTGGTTGCGCGGTCCGATTCATCGACTGCCTCCTAATAGTAAGGCAGACTACCTAGTTCGCACCATCTGACACATCTTAGATTTCTTGCAGTTGTGAACTATCACTATGGCATAGCCCAGGATTTACATGTACTTGCAACTCCTTGCTAAGCTTATCCTTATTCTAAATAAATGTTTCAGTTATCATCAAACTCCCGTTGCCATTGGCATATTATCATACTGATACCACGTGACGTGCTCTCAAGTCACGGGGTGAAACCCACTTGAGGGTTCCACAAAGTCAAGTTGCGGAAAGTTGAGACTTGGTAGCACGCTCCCGACTTCCAACTCTAAAAGGGGGTAGAGGGTCGAGTTGGGAGCCCAGGGATTAGACTAGGAAGAGGGACTAGCTTAGCTCGTGTGAATCTGCATCCAAAAACCATCCAAAACGGGTTAGTTTAGCATTCGGGACACCCTTGGGTGTTGGGACTTGCCACGGGCACTTGGACGCACAAGACTCACCACGGCCCGGACTCGAGGGAAGCCACCACCTTCCCCCATATAGTATTCTCTGCGGCTGGTCACGGAGGCTACATCCGAATGGCACATTTTGTTGGGACTCTCGAAATGGAGTCCCGAAAGTGTCCCGGTTGGACTCCCGGAACTTTGAACGGCCATAGCTCCTCGCCCCAAACTCAGATCAGAACGAGTCCTGAATCAATGTTGTAGCTCTCGTCGAGAGCTTTCCAACGCCGTGTCGCACTTGTCAAGGCGACGTCGGGAAAAGGTCGATTCCCGACTTTTAGTGGTCGGGAGTCAAACTGCCAGTTTGACTCCCGGCCCTTCTTTTGCCCATAACTTGGGCTGCAGATGTCCGAA
>Ga0116231_10000173_pt1 | contig 89871 bp, 66 predicted proteins | sample S1TSphgellanicum_2_FD_89695 | JGI IMG/M metagenome (GOLD analysis project Ga0116231, IMG submission 89695) | Host-associated microbial communities from peat moss isolated from Minnesota, USA - S1T2_Fd - Sphagnum magellanicum MG | ecosystem: Host-associated > Plants > Peat moss > Unclassified...
AAAAAAAAAAAAAAAAAAGAAAAAAAAAAAAAAAAAAAAAAAAAAAAGGCATGCAAAAACCATATATATACACACTACAAGAAATTTCTGAGAGAGAGAACCAAAATTTTTAATTTAAAATAAAATAAAATAAAATAAAAAATACACATGTAAGAATCAGAGCTAATAAATGCTTCAAATTTAGAACTCCACCACCACAATTATTAGATTCTGAGAAAAAAAAAAAAAAATAAATAAAGAAGAAGAAGAGAATTGCTTATAAAAATCATGACATTCAAACTACCACTGCCTGAGGTGATGTAATGTGATCTTCAAATGGGTAGGTATGTAAGAAGGTAGGTAGGTAGGTAGGTAGGTGTATGATGATGGATCTGCTTAAGTTCTTGCAAAAAATGGAGGAAAAAAAAATGGGTGCAAGTGAAATCACTATTTTCAATATAAATCTTCAAGAAGAAGAAGAAGAAGAAGAAGAAGAAGAAAAAGAATGATTTTTTTCCTAAAGTCTAACAAGAGAAAAAGATTCCTGAAGAAGAAGAAGAAGAAGAAGAAGACAAATTCCTGATGATGATGAAGAAGACAAATTCCTGAAGAAGAAGAAGAAGAAGAAGAAGAAGTATTCCTGAAAAAGAAAGAGAAGAATTGGGATGATCCTTTGACAGCCAACATGAAGTCTAACAAGAGAAAAAGATTTCTGAAGCAGAAGAAGAAGAAGAAGAAGAAGACAAATTCCTGAAGAAGAGGAAGAAGAAGTTTTCCTGAAAAAGAAAGAGAAGAATTGGGATGATCCTCTGACAGCCAACATGAACAAGAAGCAGAACTAAGTTATAAATTGGCTGTCAATACCACCACCCACAAAGGGAGGGAGGGAGCGAGAGAGAGAGAGAGAAGAGGACACCCAAGTCTTTTGTTTCTCTCTCAGACTCTCTCTGTCTGTGTCTGTGTGGAGCTGCTGCTGCTGCTGCTGTTTCTCATCATCAATCGCTGGAGGCAGGCAGCATCCTAGTAGAAGAGGGAGAACGAATGACTCCTGGAAGAAATTCCAGAGGATTTGCACTCAGTAGAAACTAGTGGGTGCTTTAATTAGGAGTAGGTGGTGGGGACATGCATGTTTGACTCCAGCTTTTCTTAACACAGCAGCTGATTTGCAGATTGCAAGGGAACTGTCACGCGCCACACATGTAATATGCACACACAGACGGTCCTCAGGAATAATAAGACATAGATCTAGAAAGATAGATAGATAGATAGATAGACGGTCTTGAGAGAGATATGTTATCAGTAGCAAGCAAAGCAAAACAAAGCAAGATCAGCTGATCATCTCCTGTTGTACGTATGTATCAAGTTCCTCCTCTTCCTGCTCCTCCTCAGGCTAGCTAGTTCATCATTCATTCATTCAGACACCAAACTCCAGTACATAATATTGTTTAGAGAGAGAGAGAGTGAGAGCTGCAAAAGATGATGAGATCGATCTTTTGAGTAGTACACGGTATGCTGCTGTAGATTGACATGTTTTGCAGGAGATGGCGAATTTAGGAGAGGCTGTGAGTCCTCCTCCTCCTCCTCCTCCTGCTCCTCATCATCATCCATCACATGCAGCTGCCGGATCAGTCGAGAAACAACGGCGACAACAGCAGGAGGAGCAGCAGCAGCAGCGAAAATCTTCGAGTACTAGCAGCAACAGCTACGTGGAGGAACTGAAATGTGCGCAAAGAGTGAGCATTAGTGTGGATCTGGTTCTTGCAGCCAAACGAGAGTTGGGTTTTCTTCGCACCATCGAAAGTCTGCCGTTTCTGCATGGAGGACCTGCCATCTATCATGCCATCAGAAGGTATAAACTTGTAAACTTACTTGCAGTTTTGCACTAGCAGCTCTGCCAAGTTTGCTTGATGCAGCATCTGTTGCGGGTTGCAGAAGAAGATTCGCACAATCTTTTGCTGGGGTTTTCTGCTGCTCCTGCTGCTGTGCATTTTTGCAAAACCCGGGGCCCCCTGGGCTTGAAGGGTTTTTTCATTTCTTGATTTTTCATGATCACATGGAAGATCATTACACTTTGGGGTTGAGAGAGCTGAATCTCTCTCTGCTTGCAGATACCAGGAGTTTTGGATGCCCTTGGCGGTGACAATTAGTGCAGATCAGGGACTACAGTTGCAGGCCACCAGACCATCATCATCATCATCGACAGCATCATCATCACCATCCCCATCATCATCATCCTCAGATGTGGCAGCAGCAGCAAGGGTGCCAAATGGTGATCATCATGCAGCAGCTCATGGCATCAGCAGCAAATGCCAGCAGCAGCAGCAGCTTGATCTTCTTCTTCTACCTCCCCTGGATGTACAATGGGTGTGGCATTGTCATTGTCTCAATCCGGTAAGTGAAAATCATATTCACAAGATCACCATTGTTGTTCACCACCACCTAATACCTCTCAAGATGATCCATGAATGATTTTTCTATCCATCAATCTCTGCATGAATGATTGTTTTTTCACAAACAGATTTTGAATATTTTTTGCTTTCAGATCATCATTTCAGATGATGATCTAAGAAGTAAATTCTGTAACTGATAATAGTGCTTCCAGAAGTTATTGATGAATCTTCTTCAAATAATAATGTTCATGAGTTTCAACAATGTTCAGGTAGGTTATCGGGATTATTGCATCAAGAAATATGGGCGGGTGATCAATGTGCCTCTCTTGGCGGATTTGGGAAGTGAGATGGAGGCACAAGAGAGGTGTAAGAAGCTATGGACACTTCACTACCCCAAGGAGCCCTTTGATATCATGGATACACTAAGCAAGCTTCCTCCAACTCTGGCTACATCAACTGCAAAGGTGTATCCAATTGATGAGTTTAATGCAGTCGATCGTGGAATATTGGAACTTGAAGAGCTTGTTGGAGCTGTGGCCAGACAAAGCTCCTTCTATTACCAGGTTCCTAGTATTCCTCCACATCACATGATCCAGCTTGAGTGGTCCAAATAGGAAAATGTCATTTTTAGACTCATTAGTTCAGATGTGTGAGAGGTTGCACTTTCAATAAAGAGGATGATTAATTATGTGTCTATAGATCATGCATTTCTTCACAACTGAGAGCACCCTAAAAACTCGGGTTACACATGCAGGTATCACAACCATATATGTGGGAAGACTCTTTTCTACAAGTTGCAAAAGAGAGATACAAATGCTTTTTGCACATGTTGTCGAGATTGAAGGGCTCAAGCTTATGTGTGCCAACTTTTGACATTGACCTCATGTGGCATGCCCATCAGGTATGTATGCATTACATATGTAGAGGATCAAGGAGGGAATATGTTATCACATTCACACGAGCTGCTAGCTAGGTAACTAGCTGCTTGATTTCTGGAATGCAACTTGTGCCAGGAGTTTTGTTTTGCTACTAGAAGAGTGTTTTGATCTTTGGGTTGTGAATTGGGTTGTAAATTGGGTGGGTGGTGGGGGATGGGACCTTTTGTAGCTTTCTCCTATTGCCTACACAAGAGATACAAAAGCACTATTGGGTTGCATAGTAGACCATGATGACACGATGGAAAGAGGTCCGAATACAAAGCTTGGGCATGGATTCGAAGACACAATCAAGCTATGGGAGTCTACATTTGGTACTTCTTATGAAAGAGCTGGCTCAATGTACCGTGGCTCCAAACCCGTGAATTTACCAGCTCCTCGTCCTCCTGCTCCTTCAGAAAGCAGCAGTGATAGCAACTATAAAGCTCTTGAAAACATGACAATTCCAGTGAGCCTTCCTTGGGATTTCAAGCCATCTGACACCAATCAAACAATGTTCCCCTTTCTCAGTCGCCGGAATGTTCTGCAGGTGGACCAAAGATTCAAACCCCTGTAATTTGACACTCAAAATTCTCACGAAATTTTTTTTGCTACCATCTAATTAGACGTGGATCTAGTAGTAGGTCTCTAATAATGTGATTTGAGGAGGTATGTCTCTAGAGAGTCTGTACATAATGTTTACTATGTCGTTGTATTTTGGGTTGGCAGGTGTGCATCATGATGAAAGTTGCAAATGCTGTGGCTGTCGGGAAAGAAAGCAGCAAAGACTTGTTTGTACGATTGAAGGTTCTGGAAGCCCACAAACTTTTGAAGCTGGAATCGTACATAAGTCTCAATAATTCTGGAGCCAATTTGGCGCAGTGGGAAAAGCTATGGCTTCTCCAGTGCGAAATGAGGACCAAAGGCATCATCATCGAGTTACGCCAGAGTGTAGAAGGATGTCTTCAACCATTGAGCAAAATAAAGCGTACGGCAGGTCTTAAGCTCACATGGCAAGAGCTTCTGAAAACACCCATGTTGTCACTTGACACTGCTTTTTCTGTAAAGGACAAGAGATTCATGAATCCCAATCACCTGAAACAAAGCTCTCTTCAACTGCACATTGGAGCTTCTATCACACCTCCAGTCCAGGTATGGAAAAAAAAATAGTTAATCCATTAAACTTTACAAATCCAATTAGACTCGAAAGCTCAACGTCATCATGCCAGCCAAAAATTGAAGCATCTAAATTTTGGTTTGTTGGGTACAATCACAATAATAAAACGACTGACTTGAAGCTGTAGTAACCATTTGCTTATTTTTACATGTTTTAAAATGATAAAAGACTAAGTTAATGCTGAAAGTGTGTGATGTGTTTTTGCAACAATGTTTTTGATGACCAAAATCCTCTCATCACAAGCTACTAGTTTGTGGGTGTTCTTTAACAGGGTGCATATTTATTCAAGGCAGTGCCTGACAGGGTGACTGATGATAAGGGCAGAATGCTATCCAACATTATGCTTCGGCTGAACAAGTATGAACCCCAAATAGGCCGATGGATTTCACAAACTGTACTTAATCACTCAGGCAGAGAGTGCTTTGTGATCCGAATTAGGTTAGTGAACTTAAACTCAATGCCTCAATCTTTTTTCACAAGTTTGTTTCTTTAGATACAAATTTTTGTGTAAGTTATGTAAAACTGTTTGTGTGCCATCGATCCATTGCATTCTGGTTTGTGATTAATCCATCAAAGTCTTCAGTTTCACTACTGTAACTTCTCTAGTGTACCCAAAGATCAACTGGAATTGTATTAACTGTGTTTCAGAATTCGCTTGTGTACCCAAAGACCAACCAACTGGAATCATATTGTAAACCCTATTTTGGAATTCTCTGGTGTAGCCAAAGGTATATTAATGTTTTAGCTGCAATTGCAGAGCTGCAAAGGGAATATGGACAAAAGGTGGGGAGAGACCTGTAGGTGTTGATTGGAACGAGCGCATCATCAATGTTCATGAAGGTGGATGGACCTATGTTGCAAAGTCTATTGGAACTGCACCTGGTATGCAAAACATCTATCGACACACAAAACATGATCAGCACAACCCAACAAAAAACTTCCTTCCTTCCTTAATAGACAAATGCCCAAAAATGCCACGATTGTACAAGCTCTTTCTTTACTGTGAAATTGAGTGGCAGATGAGTTTGGCAGCTTTTGGAAAATCAGAGTGTCATTCAGGTTTAATTAATTTGAAGACTTGTTTTCCAATTTTTAAAAAAACTTGTTTTTTCATAATATTACAATTTTGTTTACTTATAATTGCAAAAACACTTTTGCAGATAAGATAGCTGGGAGTGCAACACCATCTGCTGGTGAGCTTGGACAATACAAGCTGAGTTGGGCATTGTCCACTGGAGAGACGCTTATCATTTCCAGGCGCATGCATGACTTAGATTGGGAGCGTCACCTTGATTTCAGCCTTAAGGTTCCTGGTCCTGGTTTGGTAAGACCTTGCACCATGTGACTTTGAGAGATTCTGGTAGAGTCAAGCTCTCACATGAATAAGCTGGTTCATGGTTTACACCCATATGCTCTTCTTGTCTCGGCTCCATCAAATGATTTTCAAATGTGGATTTTATGTGATGCGCATGTGGCCTGTGGACAATGATGGACATGGGCGATTGGGTCACATGGCGATTGTATGATTCGATAATGTCTTTTTGCAGGCTTGCCTGATCAATGGGAGGAAGCTTCAATACGAAGTGCCAGGTGCAACTTCAGAAGATGAAGAAGGATTTGTGACTCTAATCCGGTACACCCAACAGACACCACAAGGAAAGGCTACAGCTCTATTTAATTTCAAGGTGTCAGCGATGGAGGTTCTTCCTGAGGAGAGTGTTTTACTGGTTCTTCTCTTGTGCACAGCCACTTTGCGATCCATAGCTGACTTTGGAGGTGTGACATCTGGACATATAGACAAACACAGACGAGTCAAAGAGAACGCACCGGGGTTGAAAGACTGGGGATCTGTTGTGCTTGAAAATGCAAATGCACAATCAGACCTTGCATTTTGGTACTACAATGTGCCTGATCCAGCTAGTAATGAGGATGAAGATGGAGTGGGCTTTTCAGGTACAAATTTTTTTCATAAACCACTGCAACAATCTCTGGAACTTTTGAAACACTTTCAAGAAGCTGGCAAAGTGATCAGTCAGGCATAGGAATTCTTGCAAATTTGATTCTCTTCTGGACCTCTTATTAACCTTGTGTGATCTGTGTGTGGGGCAGGTCCAATGGGGGGCGCATGTGGATCATTAGCGAGAGCCAATACCTCAGAAGTCCAAACTAATACTCCAATTTCAGCAGCTGTGATTGATGCAACAGCAGGTGAATGGGGAAGGAGGACGGGAAGTGGAATCCCTGTCAACAACCCAATTCGAAAGACTTGACTCACGAGATCTTCAAGCTTCCATTATTGTTTTGTTTTTTTTTTCCCCCTCATCAATTACTCGATAGAAACAAGGACACTGACAGTAATGCATATGAAAATGCAACCCATCATTTGCAAGTTGTTTTTTGCAACCATCAAAAGAGAAGGACTTGAAACTGTAAAACATCTAGGTTGTTGTTGACTTGTTGGTTCACAAATAGATCCAAAGCTTGAGTAGGTTGGCAATTCATTCCATTGGCCATGACCCTAAACCCTAAACCCTAAACCTTAAACCCTAAACTTTTTAGATGATTTGCACACCCAATGTTTGTATCATACCAGCTGGTAGCTTCAGAGCATCCAGCAGGTGAACTGAATTATTATGATTGACCATTTTTTACCACCAAACAAAAGCTCTTCTAGGAAGTATTGGAAGTAATTTGAATCAAAATCAAGTCTTAATGTTGAACTCTCTACTTGTGCACACACTCTACAGTCTACTACTTGAGTGTTGTTTTAGAGTGTTGGGTGGTTATTTGATTTTGTTCAGAACCTCTGATTTTGTGGAGTTTGTTTTTTGGGGGTGTTTTTATTGCAGACACTTTTAGAAATCAAAGATCCTCTGGTTCTGGTTTTCTGGAAATTTTCAGTGTGGGGTAAAGCTGGAAGCTGAGGGCATGGGCTTTATGGGAATAAGGGCCCCATGAAACAGAGCCAAGCATGGGCCTGATTCCCATAGAGCCCACCCCCTGAGGAGTTCTAAGAAGCTTAAAACAGTAATGTTTCCTCTTCTGGAATCTGAAGACTAATTTATTAAACTCACCCATTTGAGTTAAAAGGTAGAAGGACCCAAAGTGGTCAGAACGATATGAAAAAGGATTGAAAGAAAAAACCCATTAAAGAAAAGATAAAAGATAAAAGAAAAAGAAAAGAAAAGTAAGCTTTGACGTATTAGGGTCCTGTAAACCTAGACAAGACTTCCTCTTTATTCAGCTACAAAAAAATAAAGCTAAAAATAACCACTGCTCAATATTGAGAAGAAATAAAAGAGTTATTATTCCTAAACCCTATACCCTATTTAAATCAACCACCATAGTTTACAGATCGAGCAGCTGATCTCTCACAGAAGAGGGCTGCCTTTGTTTCTTTCATGTACAAAGGATGCTGATATGAATTATGCTCATAGCAACTACAGTTTTGAAAAAAAGTATTGCAATGGGTTTGGGGAAAAGAATTGGTAAGCCCTAAACCCTAAACCCTCATAACCCTAAACCCACTCTAATCATGTGAAAAAGTTTGGCTTGCTGGTTGGACAAACTTATGTCAAATGGGGTGTTGTTTGTTTCCTGCCGCAGCACATCACTCTACACTTGCAAACCTCCTTATTATCTACAATGAAGCCCGGGCTTACCATGACCGAAACATGAGGTCCAACACCACCAACACCACCATGACTTTGGAGTTGATCTTGTTTTCTTGAGAGTGTGGGTGGTACATTGTGCTCCTCCATGTACATTGGATCGAAATTGGATCCAGGTGCAATGCGGAAGATGGATACAAATGCTGGGTTGAATGCAAAGGCCAAGTGATGCACCAGCCATACACCTTTCACTGCATTGTAGAAAGCTGTAATAACTGAAACTGGCATATTCTTTTCACCGAGCTTCCCAAGTTGTGAGATCACCATCTCCATTCGCACAATGAAGAATCGGTGAAAACTGGAGCTCACAATCACACTTTGTGGGTCAATACTTAATGCTTTCTCTATTTCACCCCACTCCTGTTTCTTCAGCTCTTGAAAAGATTGCAAACTTGTTGCTCGCAGTGTGTCCTGGTTCAAGATATTCCTGGCTCCATTCGAGTCAAAATCCACATTTTCAAAGCTCTCAAACATCACCTGGTTCACAAAAGCTTCAAAGTAAAGCACTTTCACAGCTCTTGGCATTTTTTTTCGACTTGCAGGGGGTTTGATCCCCAGATTCAGATGTTTCTCCAAAACAGAGTTTATCACATGTGTCAATGAGCCTCCAAGCTCCCAGATGTGATGACATATCACATTTGTTAACTTCTTCAAGCTCTGTCTCGCATTTTCAACTGTTGTTAAGAAAAGCTCGGATTTTACTTTTGGGTGCACACTGTAAGAAGAAGAAGCTGCTGCTGTTGCTGCTGCTCTCCGAGCTTGAACAGTAGTAGTAGCAGTCTCTGTAGTAGTGTTGTTGTCATCATCTTCATCTTCTTCACCTTGGGGGAAATTTTCTAGTTCCGATTTTGCAAGATTTAAATTCCTTTTGTGAACCATTGTTGTCATCCAGGCCTGAGAACTTCTTTCCTGTTGTTGTTGTAATTCTTGGCATTGCTGTTGCAGCTGCTTGAACTTCTCTTCTAGAATTTCCATGGCTATTTGCAAAGCCCTAGCTTCATAAACAGCTGCAGCCCTCTTCTTGTTGGATTCGTCAAGTTTTGACTGCAAGCTTTTCACTGTGTTTTCCAAGTTCATCACAATCGTGTCATGTTGGTCTGTGTTGTTGTTGTTGTTGTTGATGATTCTCCTACTTAGTTCAGATGTCATTGCATGGCTGCTGCCGCCCACCACCTTCAACCCTGGCTTCTTCTTATGTAAACCCCCCCATGCCAAAAAGTTGAAGTACCCACTTGGAGTTGCTGTTATTTCTGATTGCTCTCTACATGGCTGTGGCGGCAGCAGTACCTCATCAACTTCCTGTTGCCTTGCAGCAACAGTCTTTGGAGGATCAATGATCAAGCCTATGACAAGCCCGCCCAAATCCTTCCATCAGAAAATTGTGCACATGAGAAACAACAACACATATAGGTACCAATGTGCATGTGGGCAAAAAATAATAAAATCCACATTTCGTTTCCATGTTTTGACAAATTTCCAAGATCCAAGTTTTTTTTTCAGAAGAATGATGCCCAGAGTGGGGAAGAAGAAGAAGAAGAAGAAGAAAAGAAGTAGTACCAGTTGCAGCAGAACCACCACCACCACCAATCCCAGCAACTGGAACCACAGTAGAGCGTCCACCGCTGGTGCAATTGCCCCAGTTTGAAGTATTGGGTAGCACTGATGGATTGAGTACACTTCCTGGCAGATGTAATTTCCCTCGATGCTGGTTTCCCATGTCCCTTGCAAGCCCTGGCACCTCCATCGAAGAAGAACTACGAGTATTGGAAGTCTCAATAACATTGTTTGATGTCTGACGATGGTGATGGCCTGGAGACAGACTTCTTCTTCTTCTTCTTCTTCTTCTTCTTCCCAGCTGGTCCTCGTCTAACTTCGAATCTTGCAAGAACTCTGGACGGTCACAGTTGTGATGATGAGATTTTTGCACCAAGTTCTGTAGTGGGCTTGTGAACAATGATCTGTTTAGCTGCTGCTGCCTCCGCCTTCTTGTTACATCATTTCCAGGGCTTAACCCAGCTGAGATCAGTGAGGGTGGTGGGATTGGACTGCTCAAGCTGCTTCTGACATGTGCAGGTAGTGACCGGAAGCTGTTCCCAGGAGTGACATTCAGATCCCCCTCACGAGGAGCCACAAATTGCAGCTCATGTTGTACAGATTGAGCAGCACTACAGTGATGCTGGAGGTGGAGGTGGTGTTCTTCGAGCCAAATTTGACCTGATGTGATTCGGTGGTGCTTTGTCGAGTGCAATTTCATGTGATTTAAATTGACCTTGTTGCCACTGTCGCCACCTCCAAGTCCTCCTCCTTCTGGGAGCAGTAAGTCTGGATCCCCATAGCTCTAGAAAATCACAAACCCCAATTGCAGACTGAGGACAACTTCAAGGACTTAGTCATGAGACCGAAGAGAGGAAAAACTGCACTATTCCAGCTGCTGGAGCAAGACTAGCCTTCAACCTCTTCACCTGGCAGAGAAAGCTGCATTGCCATGATCTGAGCAGGAGGAGCTTCACGCTCACCGGCTGCCAGGCAAAACTGGAGTATTGCTGGAGCAGCAGGAGCTTCATGAATGCCCACAAGCTAGTTGCCAGGCAAAACTGCATTGTAGCTAGAGGAGCAGCAGCAGCAGCAGGAAGCTTCATGCTCACCAGCTAGCTGCCAGTCTACCACAACCATGGACAACACAAAAGACCCCTTTGCAAAGCTCAGAGGAAAAATTGCTTGCTAGGAAATTCAGAAATCTAGATGAATCTTCTGAAGCAGCAGCAGCAGCAGCTGGGATGAAGGAAAAAAAAGACATGTGGAGGAACTGCAGTTCCTTGAAAAGTCTGACTTTCAAAGATCATGCATGCTTTCAGAAAAAGCGAGAAGCAGGGCAAAGACAGAGAGAAAGCAGAGAGAAAAGCTGGAGTCGCTAATCAGACATGAGGGAGAAAGAAAGAAAGAAAGAAAGATTGAGAATCAGACAGAGACAGAGACAGAGAGCTGCACATACTGGTGTGAAGATGGGATACTCCCTCCTGATCACCCGTCTTGACGTTGCTGCTACACGGGGAGGATGATGATCTGCTACTGCTGCTGCTGCTGCTGCTGCAGGTCCTACTGCTGTTGTTCCAGCTACTCCTCTAGCTCGGACCCCAGTTGCTGCTGCTACTTGTGCTCGCAACGCTACACTCTCCTTCCGCATTGCTGCTACCTGCTCCCAGCTCGTTGCCAGCTTCTTCGTGGTATTCTTGTTTCCTCCCAGCTGCTGCTCTTCTTCCTCCTCTTCCTCTTCTTCTTCTTCTTCTTCTTCCCCTCCTCCTCCTCTTCCTCCATCTCCACTTAAGGAGGACCCCACCATAGCCAGTCCTTGAGAAACAAAATTTCAGATTCAACTCACAAAAAGTAACTCTACACCCATGAGTTCTGTTCTGAAAACCTTAAGTCTAGATCTCCATGAATCTTGTTCTGAAAAACCTGAAGTCTACTAGATCCCCATGAATCTTGTTCTGAAAAACCAACTTTTGTGCATAATTTGCTGATCCAGATCGATCTAAGTGCATGTGCTTTGGTTGTTGCTTGCACACACACAAACACCCACACACACAAGATTTTCTTGCACACAAAAGATAATGAAACCCAAAACAAAAGACAAAAAAAAAGACACCAAAAAAGAAAAAGTGAAGCTGCTGCTGCTGCTTTTTATGGAAACCAACAACCACAAAGAAAAAAGTTATGTAATTGTGGCAGCAGCTGGCTGCTGTGTACAACAGCATGACAACAACTTCAAGTCTGCAATTTTACAGGACATACATAATGATGAGCCCAGCCAGGAACACATGTGATTCTGCTGTTGCTGCTGCTGCTGCAAAAACAAACAAACAAACAAACAAAAACTTTGCCAAAACTTCGAATCTTAATGATCCAACTGCAGCAGCTCTAAGCTAGCTTGATTAACTTGCAATGAAAATCACATCATCACACAAAGCAAAATAAATGCTTGCAATCATGTAATCCTCCTCCAAGAAGCTTCTCCTCCTCCTCCTCCTCCTCCTCCTCCCCCTTTCCTCAATCAACTAACTACAAGAAAAAATGGGTTTTCTATATTACTTGTAGTTTGCTACTCAAAATTGAAATGGTTGAACACACTTTGCAACTACCATTTTTTTTTTGTTTTGCTTCTGCTGTTGTTGAACTTCTTCTTCTTCACTATAACTTTTTTTTAAAATGTAGCTATCACTACTTGAGATTTTTTTCATGCAAGATTTTTTAACAGCAAATTTGGAGATTGCAAGTAATGGAAAATTCATGGGAACTTTGTTTCCTCATGGGCAATCAAACAAACAAACAAACAAACAAACCAACCAACCAACCAAATATTATTATAAGAATTCCATGTCTAGTGTAAACCAGATCTACTTCAGAAGTTGCAATGACCCCAATTGTGATGGATTTTTTATTTTATTTATTTTTTGGGTTGGATCTATTTGGGTTGTGTTGCAAATTAACAGATGAGAGAGTGTAAGCTAATCACCCGGGCCACACTAACTAAGGACATCTTTCCATTAACCATGTCTGGTTAGGGAATCTGTCACGGAGTGATTAGTGTGATCCAAACATAACTAGCCTTATATTATACTTATTCATAATTAAAGTGGGTTGAGTTTACTCAGTTGATCCCCAATTCAGCTTCAAATTTCAGTTTTGGCTCAACTTTTTTTTTTTAAAATATTTTATTTTATTTTATTTTATTTTTTGTGTCGGGGTTGTTTTTTTGGCTGAAAACAACCAAGTAAAGTGCTGAACTTTGGCAAACACTAAACAGTAACAATGAATTAAATGTGACATTGGTCTTGACTTGAACCAACCCATCACACTAAAACCAAAGGGTAATAATAATAATAATAATAATAATAATAATTTTTTGTCATAACTTCTTCCCTCTGAGGGAAAAAAAGTCTGTCAACTCTACCCTAGAGTTGCTGACCTAAAAATTGCTTTCCTTCTACTAAAATTTGCTCACTCATTTGTGGTCTGCACCATGAATTTTATAATAATGGCCCCACCCACTATGTACAGCAATTGCCTCATCAAACCCCACTTAAACTTCGTGTTTGGGGGTTATATAATGTAGGTATTCTTTAGTAGTAATTGTTGTTGTAGAGCATGAACCAACAATAAACAACCTAGCTAGCAAGCCCACAATCCATTACAAACCCATTCATGACTCTCGGTTAGTAGATGAACCCCAACTGGGTGGACACCAGATTTCACCTTTTGTACTCCAAATTGCCAAAAAATAGGTCTCGAAGGTAAAGTAGGTACATAGGTAGGCTCGTATGTGATGGCCACGTTAGTTAGTAGACACATTCGGTTTGGTTAATATGTAGATAATGCGATCTACTGACTTGTTAGTAGGTAGTTACTAGTAAGTAAAAATAGCAACCGAGCTAACCACTTTGGTTGGTTAGTGAACTCAAACCCTATAAAAAAATTAGATCCCCAAGCAAAAGGGAGTTGGGTAGGCAGGTGGGGACCATACATGATAAGGACTAGGTTAGTAAATGCAGGTATTTATGGTTAGTATGTAGTTAAGGGCTAGTGAGTTGTTAGTGAGTAGGTATAGAAAAACATGAACTTGGGAGTTAACCACATTGGTTAGTTTAGGGATGAACTTGAACTCAAACCAAAGTATTGTTTCTGTCCATCCACCATCCATCCCCTTGTTGTGCACTCTGGTGGCTGTTGGTTCTCTCTGGCCCAACACCAACCGGGCTCATCATCATCATCATCATCATCATCGAGAGTAGAGTACGTATTCAGGTGGTGTCGAGAACAGACATTTTGCATGTACTACTCGACACCACCCCCGTACCATGCATTAATTTTTTCCAGCTGTCAAATGATTTTAAACCGTACAAAAATGGGGTGATTGGATGAATTTTGTCGAGTGGTGAATGATGAACGGGGAATGAGAGATGGATGAATTTGTCGAGTGGTGAATGATGAACGGGGAATGAGAATTCTCCATAACCATTTCAATTTCTCATTAGCCTACCCATAAAGTTCTTTGAGTTGCATTTTGTTTATACACACTAGGGTAATGGAAATTTTCACACATATGTACCTACTCTTGATGGGGTTTTTTTTTTTTGGGGGGTATGTTTCTTCATTTTAAGTAAGTAGTACTTAATACAAGTTCATATTCTTTGTATTAGGAGGCTCTTAAAAAGACATTAATTGGACTCCATATGTACTAACATTGCCCCAACACATTTCCAAGCCAAAAAGAAGGGGATCAAACAAAATTTTAGGTTAATTTTTCACATAGATTTATTTTACCCTATTTTACCATGTTCTTGGGTCCTACATTCTCCACTTTCGATATAGGGTTGTCGTTGAGCTGAGAAAGTTGTTGGCGCCGCCTTTTGCATATTCTGAATTTTTTTTTTGGGTTTCCTATTCCTTCTTTTGTCGTTTGCTTTGTTACCATTCTTCGTATCTCCACTACCATATTCGGAGGCTTGTGCCTGAGCTGAAGAAGTGGGTGATGTTATGAGCAATTTTGATATGTACACTAGAGTGATCCGTAAAGTCAGGCGATTAGGGGGCAAGAACCGCCAGCTTCGGCACAATAGGACATCAAACCCATAACTGGGAATGAAAATTTCACAAAAAGAAATAACTGGGACCCAATCTAGTTTTTCCACCAATTTTGGTGGTAAACTGAGTTTCATCCTGTCCTTCCTTTTGCCTGAGCGCCTCCACTGCTGCTACATATATTTTCACTGCTCCTACCTGTATAACTACTGTAATTACTCTGGAACCTTGTGCATTAAATGCTGAGTTTCAGCATTTCATACCCAGATTTAATAAAATTTCCTTATTTTGCAGATACCACTGAAAGACGGGATGGGGGGCGGAAGCAGAGCAGATAGGGGGTGAAACAGAGGGTGACTTTACAGATAACTCTAATATTTGTATAACTTTCATAAAGTGACAATGTGTTTTTGAGGTTGAAAAAGTGTTACATGTATGTGATTGTGTAATGATACAAGGATCACCACATTAGCATAAACAAAGTCTAATTTCTTTTTTTAAGTGAAGAAGACAACAATTTTTTTTTGTTGCTCTAGATGTTTAAAATTCAACATCAATGTATCATAAGTTTCTCTTCATCCAAGTCCAACCCTTAAAAAACACATAATTGGATGATACATGTATTGGGGGGGCGCTTAAAAACACATAATTAGATTTAACATCAATGTATTCTAAGTTTCTCTTCACATAAAGCACTAATGGTGCATTCACACTTGATGTTAAATCAGTCAGTGTTAATGAAAATCTAGGTGGCATTCTAGGTGGCACCCAATGTTAAATGACGATTGCTTAATGTTAAATGAGTGTTAGCTTAACATAAAATTTTCATAGTAATTGGGCTTAAGTTCAAAATGGCTAGAATGGTGCAAAGGGACTCAACACTAGAGATTTGAAGATCAAGTGTAAATGCACCTTAACCTTTCTTTTCCTTTCTTACTTGTCAAGCAGAATATTTCAAGGACTTCAGTGGAAGAATTCTTCCACACCATAGACTCTCTCCTCTTGAGCTTTTAAAAATGCTTTTAGCAAAAAGAAATAAAGGCAAAAAAAAAGGTACCTCATTTTCCTGTAGCTTTAAAAGCTCTGCTCTCTTTTTTCAAGCTGGTTGCACTAGGCTACATGTGATGATGAGGTTCTTAAAAGGATAAAGAGATCTTTGAAATGGTGTGGAAAATTTGAGCTTTTAAAGCTACAGGAAAATGAGAAAACAATTGACAATGGTGGAGAGGGGACAAATAGATGGACTGAAAAGAATTTGAAAAGATAAAGATAAGAAACTCCCCAAAAAACAGCAGACATAACACTAGGACCATAACCTTGTGAGTCCACAACATCTTGGAACATCAGCTTAATCAAGTAAAGCGGCACTAACTTAAACTTGTTTTAACACTTGTTTTAACACCAACTCACAGTTCCTTGCATTATAGCAGTTTTCTCTTGTTGAGGAATTTGCTTCAAAGGTGCCACACCCAAGGACGGCACAATCAGCCCTGGCAGACAAACAGCAAGCCACTTGCAGGACACACAGTTATTAGGTACTGAAGTCAATATGTTTGCTGTAGGCAAAATTGGGTGGCCCAAAAATCTATGAACCCTGAGGTTCATCTCTATTGCTGACTCCTCAGCATGCAAAACTTCTCAGGAGGGCTTTACATTTTGCAACCAAACAGTGCTCAAGGAGGTTTCAACCCTAGAGCAATTACTACTAGCTGTTGTATGTACCTCAGACCTGAAAACACAGGTTGAACCATCCAGTCCATCCATCCATCACAACCTACAGAGATCCTTCAGTAGCACCATTACCTTGAGGATATTGACTTCTTCCCTCAGTAACAATTTGACACTATTCTACATTTCACAAAGATGCAAACTTCCATCATTGGATGGAATTTTCAGCAAACTCTGCAGTGAGTCTCTTCAACCTATTGCTGCATCTGCTGTATCAGACTTTTGAACAGTCTAAACAGTGATGCTTACATCAATGCCTAAAATGTCGAACTTCAGTGAAAACCATTGCAACTCCATACTTATTGCAGCAATCAATGGCATCCTGGTCACGCATACTGCCTCCTGGCTGTGCTATAACCTTAACTCCTGCCTTGCAAGCATCTTCAACTGCATCATTCCAAGCAAAGGGGAAAAAAGCATCGCTAGCAAGAGCAGCACCCTTTGCTTCCTCTCCAGCCTTCTCAAGGGCTATTTGCAAGCTCTTCACTCGGTTTGGTTGTCCACTGCCCATACCCAACATCCTATTATCCTGTCACAATAACAAAAGACTGAAATGAGGGCCTACAAACTGAGAAGGTTAAGGAATGTGAGTGATGCTCCTTTTGAACATGTCAAGAAGTAATCAAGAAAGCCAGTTTCTGGAAAAGCTACTCAACTGTTCTACTTAATCAAGAGAGCAAACTATTATGACAAATCCTGAACCTCACCACAGATTTTCTGTGGAGAGGAGACCTGCAATATCAAGTGAAACAAAGAAAGAGAGTACTTCCATGAAATACCATCAAATCCCTGAGTACCAGCACTGAGAACAAACCTTGGCCACAACAATTGCATTACTCTTCACATGCTTGCAGCAGAGCCATGCAAATTGTGCATCATCTACAAGCTCTAGAGACGGCACTTTGTCTGTGACAACCCTGAAACCAAGATCATCAGGTGTGAGATCATCAGAATCCTGAAGCAACCACCCTCCACCAATTTGCCGCAAAGATCTTCGACCTGCTTTGGTCGGCTGGGCTTCCAGAATTCGCAAAGTCTTGGATTTTCCCTTCAGCATCTGCAGCCCCTTTTCTGTATACTTGGGTGCTATCACAATTTCATAGAACATACGTGTCTCTCCATCGGATGGACTCCGAAACTCACGTATTTCCCGTGCAAGTGCCTCATCCACCTCCACATTGAAGGCAACAATGCCACCAAATGCACTGACAGGGTCAGCCCTCACTGCTAGTTGATAGGCTTCCAATAGTCCCGTGTTTGGACCAACAGAGGCAACCCCACAAGGGTTGGTGTGCTTGACAATCACACATGTTGGATTTGTGAATTCACAGACACAGTTCCAAGCAGCATCTCCATCCAGATAATTATTGTATGACATTTCCTGCATGTCCAAAGGTCTTTTTGGATCAAATTGCCCTTCAAAGTCAAATAGACCAGTTCAAATGTCTAAAGTTTACCACTGAAAACTTTTACTGATATCAAAGGACATTCGCCACAGAAAATCTAGACTCTGCAATGTGTCTAAAACCAAAAGGAGATATACCTTGCCATGGTACTGGACAGCTGTCGCAATACCTCCTGCTCCAACTTCAGCTAATGACTTGTCCTCATAAAAGGCTGCTCGTTGGTGTGGATTTTCACCATATCTTAATGGTGACTTTAGAAACAAGGGTATGGACAGGCTTGGAGGGAACTCATGCCTGCCTGATGCATCTGCAACCATCTCAAACAAGATGATAGGATCTATACAAGACAATCCGCAATTTCCTCACTTTGCAATAGCTAAGCCCTCCACACAAATTCAGTAGAGATGTCTCCAGTAAAAATGACAAGCACAGCTGAGTTCAAAATAGCCCACCTTTATCACTTGCATTCTTCCAAAACCACTCAGCTACAGCTGAATCATAGGAGGCCACATGCTGAAATGCCTTCCATGCCAATCTCCTCCGAAAGGAATAATCATCACCCTCACGTTTCAAATTCTCAAGTAGTGCTGGATAATCAGCTGGGTCTACCACCACCAACACATCCTTATGATTCTGCAACACAAATTCTGCCAACTTAGAATATTGAAATTGCCCAGGCTTAAACAAATGGATATCACCTGATGGTTCCTTCAGGTTCAGGTTCAAGGAAGCAAAAGCAAGCAGTTTCTCATCAATAAAGGCTGAAGCATGGGTGGGGGGCTCATAGGTGTAAAGAGAAATCTCAATGGTAGAATGCCTCATCTTCATAATTAAAAAGGCCTCATCATGGCTTTTGGCAAGATTTAACACCCCACAATTCAGACATTTACAGCTCCTGGTACTGGCATTCCAAGCATAGCTGGCAGTCCAAGGATAGACACTGAGTACTCATTGAAAATGAAAGCCGATATATCAGGGGTGAGGACAATCCCTACCTTACCTTAGCAGCAGCCCTAATCATAGCTGGGCCTCCAATATCAATATTCTCCACCCCATTCTCAAAACTTGTTCCTCCTGGAGCTGTGACTGTGCTGTAAAATGGGTACAGATTAACCACCACCACATCGATTGATCCTGGAAATCAACAAGCAACAGTTCTCAGATATGACCTTGCTGATGAAACCACTGGCTACCTGAGAACCATTATGGTCTTCTATGTGCTGCTCCAATGACCCCAACACACTTACAGAGGGTATCCATAAAGCTGATATCTTTCACCAATGCCTGTACTGAGACTGCCATTTTATGCATAGAATGTAGAACCTGCTTAAGAAATACATGGTTCATAGCCAAGTCTCTCACCAATTCCATGCTGCTGAAGTGCATCCATGTGGGGCTGCACATCTCGTCGTGCCAGAATACCTCCATGAACAGCAGGGTGGAGTGTCTTCACTCGGCCATCCAACTAGCAAACACCAATATCCAAAGAATAAGACAAGATTGGAATAAACCACATCATGAAGGAAAACCAATGCAATGAACCAGCTGGGAATCCATTGAGAAAGCTCGCATTACAAACATCCTGAAGGTATAAAAACCTAATTCACTAAAGTTGGTAATCCAATGAAGCAGCAGCAATAGCAGGTCTAACAAGCATTGGAACGTGTATGAGCTCAAAAGGCATTGAAAGAAAGGGAAGTGCAGAAAGCATGTGGCTCACCATCTCAGGAAAGGATGTCAACTGCTCAACATGTGTGACCTCATGTCCTGCTTGCTCCAAAGCTGATGCAGTACCGCCTGTGGAGATCAGCTTAAACCTGGGCATGCACGAGCAGCATTTTCCATTCTCTTAACGAAAACCATGGATTGGTACTTTGGAACAGAAGAGGGACCAAGAGCCATAGACAAATAACCTAATTACAAGTTACGAAAAACCTCTGTAGCAACTGTACATCTTCAACCAAGGTTTTTGCAAAACTATAGGAACCGGAAACAAAAGAAGCTACTATAATACCCGAGATCAACGAGACCTTTCGCCAAATAATCGACGTCCCGTTTATCCGAGAGCGATATGAGAGCCTGCTTAAGTCCTGCAAGAATTCAACAACACCACCAACAACAAAAAGAGAACTCGATAACATCAAGTGCATTTCAACACTGGAAGAGATCGATCGATCGATCGATTGACAACCGAAACAATTGCAATCGCTGCTACTACTGCTGGAAACCGAAACGATGAAACACGAAATTTAAAAGAAAGACCAAAACCAAAACCACCACGGCACATACATACTTTGGTGCGAGACGACGGTCGTCGCCGAAGTGGCCGGCGACACATCAGCTGCGGCTGACATAGCTCTGGACCTCCAAATCCTTGACCAGAGCTGCTGCTGCTGCTGCTGGTACCTTCTTCCAAACAGAACTTCGTCTGCAATACTAAAGTTTGGATACAGTGGAGATGAAGAGTGGGAAGGGATTGCTGCAGACAGAGGAGAGCCGCAGCAGCGCGACGGCGAGAAGAAACAAGTGGAGGAAGAGGAGGAGAGGCGCGCGAGGAGAGAGTGAGAAGCAGGCGTGGCCATCGCCATGGCTGCTGCTGCAGCGCCACAGAGGGTAGAAGCACAGTGGCCAGTCGAGGGCAGGGGATTAGGGTTTGTGCCTTCTTATAGGGGGCGGATGCATTCTGGGTGTAGAATTGTCGAGTTTCACCCAGATCAGTTTCATTCAGAGTTTAGAATTGTCGAATTCCAAGTGTGGAAAATGCACGTAAAATATGCTTTTTAATTAACTTATTTTTATTCATAACCTTATTAAAATTGGGTTTTCAACACCAGTGGGTTTTTTTTTTCTTTTTTTCTTTTTTTGGGGGTCAATTTTTTGATGTAGCCATTTAGTGACGTTGATCCATAGGAAGATTTAGCCAGATTTGAATAGAAGCTACATATAAAAATATTTTGTTACAAAAAATTTCTTCTATATTTTGGCTACATACTCAAACCACATATAGGAATATTCTGGTGGTTTTAAGAAAATATGTGGTCAAATTCTGGCTATTGAAAATCTAAAAATTCGCTTGATTTTTGCACTTTTTAGTTTTCAAATAGCTTTTTGGCTATATGTAGCCAGCAAAAAAATGATGTTCAACACTACTAGTGAATGTCTCCTTCCAAATTTAAGGAAATTTGCATATTTTCAAACACACACATATATGATTATTTTCCTATGCATATACTTAGGCCATCTTCTACACAACATGCACACCAATGTTTTTTTTTCCCAAATCCCTTAGTTACCAAATTGGCTTCCTTTGTGATGAAAATGAGGTTCATTTTGCAATAGGTAATCATTTTTTTATGGACTAATTCTTTGGTTATACAACACCCTTTTTTATGGCATCAAGGCTATTGTGTTTTCTAGTGATAACATATTTGGCTATGATATTTTAGATGGTAGGAGAATTGGCTTTAGGTGTTGGGGAATGGTGGCAAATTTGTCTACTCAATGTGTGGCCATGTCTATATATTTGGGACAAATGAGAATACAAGCCTCAATCTAGACTATTTGGCTATACATCAAGTTTATGAAACTAAAGTTGAAGCACACATACATAAATATCTCTTCCAAGGGAGTCGAACCCCAACCTTGAAAGGTCTTGCACATGAAATATAGGAGTCCTACACCCATATAAACATCACCCAAAAATTCCTAACTTTCAAATATCCAACCCAACACCCACACAACTTGAAAGATGGACGGCCCTTGTAATTGAATTTGTAACTTTTCCTTGCATCCACACAATGCATACAAAAACCAAACATGGATTTACGGAAAAAACATACAAATATTTCAAAAAAAACATCTACCTTCACAACATATAAGATGCAAGTGACAACTAACCCAAAAAAAAAAAAAGTGTAGTTGTAAACAAATCTAATAATCTACATAGTATCTAATGCAAATTTCTTTTCATGTTACAATGATTGAATAATACCAAAAACTAGTGACATTGTAGAAATTTTGGGTGAACATGTGCACACACAAGTCAAAATGTGTAATCAATCAATTACATAGCTTACTTTTCATGAAAGCTAAGTTGTGAAAGGTCCTTTCATCCTCAACTGAATCCAAAACTTACACCATAACTATTTTAGCAATCTTCATATACTCATTTAGCTTAAGGACCAGAAGTGGAAAAGATTGGATTTTCAATCACATTCAAGTGATTAAGTTCACATTTGATGGTTTTCACATCACTACTTTTCATGGTGAGTCTAAAATAAAAAGCTTGCACATCAAGCTACCTTGAATCCAAAAGCCTAAAACTACAACACCCCCCTTGATCTTCATCCTAACACAAAATCCAACCTTAAATTGATCCAAATGTGGGAGGAAATTCTTTGTAGCATTCTTTTCACCCAACCAATGTTACATGTACACCATGCCAAAAGCTAACATGATTTCTACATCTAAGAATCTATTTGAAATAACTCAACACATAAGGATGCAACAACCTCTACACATGTAATCTTCATTGTTCCAATCATGGCAAACTAGTCACTTGTATTCACATGAACATAAATCAACATCAAAATCATGTGAAACCTAGGAGAGGGGCAACTACTCATTTTAATGTTCACAAACAATAGTGAACTCATTGAAAGCAAAATCATCATATTTACAAAAAAATCAGCATAAAGTCGGTCTATTGTGTAGGTCAACAATTGTTGATTTCATTACATCAATTAATTCACAAATAAAAACATCATGCCTTTTGACATACTTAATTAACATGTGCACCACTTCCAACATTAGAAGAATGCATGGTAGGCTTAAAATTAGCTTCTAATCACACAACAAATCCAAATTTTCTTGAGCAGGCTTGTTCTTTGGTGCATCTATGTGCATATTCACAACAAGTGATTTTTATTCTCTTAACATTCGTTTAAAAGGGCTTAGCATCAATATCCAGTAGGTCTAAATTATATTTTACAACAACTTTAGGCTCTTTGTTTCCAATGTCTTTGCAAGGTTTACAATTCCAACATGTTTTTTGGACTATGTGAAAAAAAGGAATACAAAGATTGTAACATACCTTCAATCTACACAACTAAGGATAATTTGCTCAAAACTAGGATAGTTAGATTGGTTTGATGTGCCACACAATGCACACCAATGAGATAAGGGGCAATTTGTTCCCTTGTTTGTGTAATCACCCCAAACTAAATGCCTTCAAACACATAATCATCATCACATACAAAGCAATTTATCCACTTGGAAGCCATTTCAAAATTGGTGAGGCCTCCATATTTGCCCATGGTGTCCAAAATGACACCTTGAATGTTGTCAAAATTTGCACCTAGGTCTAAGCATGGTAAAATGGACCAAAAAGTACGTCTGCCTAAATCCAAATTTTTAATATGGTAGTTTTTCAACATAAACATAAGAAAATAAGTTCAATTTTTTTTAAAAGTCTCATTATGGAAGCCTCCATGCTTCCATTGAGTTTTTATGAATTGAATACAAAATTTGAAAATTTTCAGTTTAATGAAAGTAAGTAATAAGTAGAACCAAAACTAACAAGTTAACATTCCATTTCATTCCTACTTCTACATTAGACGTTAAATATATTTGATTCTACTATGAAAAATTTCAAAGTCCATTAGTATATTTAGCATGCCATTGATTTCAAAATAAAATAGATCCAATATTTAATCTACTTGTGCTTGAATTTTAATTTATTTTGCAGGGTGTGACATCTACTTGATTTTGATGAATATATACAAACCTACTTTAAACATGTGGTTTTTAAATATAGTTACAACAAAATCAAAGAATTTCATATAAATAAGCATTAAAGTAAATAAAATTCTTTAAATTTCAATATACCAAACCCTACTTGATGGCCACTTTCCATTTTTGTTGCAAGGTAATTTCTGGTCTACTTTACCATGTTTTCACCCACCCACTTCAACCCTTCCAAACATTAACAAAATTGGAACACATTTCTAATTTTGCATCACATATATGTGGATATTCATCCATTGCAATGCATCACTAATGGTCACATCATTTGCACTACCAACAACATTATTAGCTTCTAAAATAATAAACATTATCTTGGAAAAGACCACATCATGCATGGTTTTTACAATCTGCCAACCACTATTATTCAACCAATGTTTCAATGGGGCATTCTTGATCATCAGCAATAAAAACAACTCCTTCAACTATTCATATTCCAACATGGGCCTTCTGTGTAGGTGAATGTGCAAGACAATAACAAATTGAATGAACTTCTTTCAAGAACCCAAGTGAATCTTGGACTACACTACTTGGTCATGACATTCCAAATTTTACCTAGAAAAATCCCTTTCATTCTTGCAATGTGTAGCACCCTTGCAATATTAGTAATTTCCAACAACCACACCTAAACTAGGTATTGCCATTTTCCAACAACCAGCATGTTTTGAAACATGTCAAGCTTATGAGCCAATAACTTGGCTTTTCCCTTACTTTTGTTACAAATTTTGTAATGGACTTGAACAACCAAACCATCATCCCCAACAAAGGACTCTACCCATGTATCCTAAAACACATGAAACTTTTCATAAGATCTCTTGGGTTTCTTTTCAAAAGGCTAAGAAAGATTAATGTATGTTCTTTTCCATCTCTTTTAATTTCAAAATTGATATTAAGATCAAGGCTTAGGATGTTACTAAAGGCTCTATGAACACTAAATCCAACATGTTACAAGGAATTTGAAGCTAAATTGGGCTCATTGGAAAAAAATATCTTGAACAAGTTTTAAATTCTTAAGCACTTGTAATAACAAAACAAAAAAAAAAAAAATTGCACAAAGAACATGATTCAAGTTGAATATGTGCATTAGACCTTTGTCGAGAAGGCCTATTGATTACTAACTTTGAAAGGGGGGGTTTAGATTATAGAATATGTTATTAAAGCATTCGCAAACTAGAGTGGAACACTTTTGTGTCCATAATGGAGTCCATTATAAGATTTTTTACAATGTATTTTTTATAGGCCAAAAATATGCACTTTTGTATTTATAAAATTATTCATCATTCTTATAAAATAATGCCACATGTCACTATAGTGTAGCCTAAGTTTCAATTTTTGTGAAAAATTTCATCTCAATTCCAAAAAATGTGAACATGAGGGACTTTGTCTTTTTCATTATTTTTTAGTCTCATTAAAAGTCCATCAAACTTTCATATGATACTGAAATGGTTTAAAAGGTCTCATTTTGAATTTCAAATATAGGTTTTGAGTTTTGGAAAGAAAATGGTGTTAGTTTATTACAAACCACGATTATAATGAGTCCATTTCCAACTTATTAGGGAATGTGACACTATAACTTGTCGATGGTTAAAAGTTCCCCATATGATGTAAAAATATTTATTTTAAATGATTTTCATTTTGTATCATAATAAATTGTATAAAAATCATATAAGTGAGTCCCTTTTATAAAATGAACAAAAAATTTGACATGAAACGTAATCCAATCCATGAGGGAGTAAAAAAATTGATGTAGTGGCATCCAAAAGTGGACACTTTAACTTGCAAACTAAATGCAATTAGTGAGCCACCACATCCAACAATGTAGGGTTGGAACTTAATGATTTCAACTTTATTCAATGCAAGGATTGATAATTTAATCATATTCAAAGGTATGGGTATGGTAAATGGAAATCTATTCAACAATGCGATTGGTGAATAGAAATTATGAGGTGACAGGATTGGTGCATCTAATGGTGTAAATGTAATGATAAAGGTGACATATTTCAAACCATTATGTGCTAATGGCAATAATACAAAGTAATGCCTCATTGTTTGTCACGAGGTCTATTTAACAATCGCACTCTAGTGGCGAATTGTTACATAAAATCTAATGTACTCACATTTATTTTTTGTAGTGATTTTTTGCATCTTCAAAACAACAAAAAAGGAAGTTGGGGCTTACCAAATTGATATTGTTGGAAAGTCCCCAATGATTAGGACTTTATGAAGGTGATTTCGTAATTTTCAACTTGACAATATTGAATTTTGAATTGTTCTTATCATTGAAAATTTAACTAAATTACAAAAAATGGTTTTGGAAAGATGAATTAATTGGATAATGAATTCACACTTGGGCTAATTCCACTAGTAAAATATGATATTTAAGTAAATTCTAGACTATCAAGTTCATGTATTCTTTGTCAATAGTTATGATTAATTATATAATTAAGTCCAGATTAAATATGCCTAATCTAGTTTAATTTTAAACCAATTTAGTTTAATGTATAGTTTAGTTGTGAACCAATTTTAGTGTGAATATGTTCAAGCTCATTTGTGGATTAGGTGTAAAACCCAAGTTTTGTGATCTCAAATTCTTTTTTGGTGATTCAAAATGAATTCAGTTACAACAACATGAATCTAAACCCGAAACATAGCCAAAAAAAAAACATAAAACTTGTAAAAAAAACTTGCATAAACACAAAATATCTACAAAGTAGAAAACTATGTTGTGGAATTTCAAAGTTTAGATATGGTGTATCACTCAAGGTTTTATTTGTTATATGTTGTATGTGTGATGATAACGATAGTTTTAGGTGCCTACGTGGTGGCGCACATCATCTTGTTTCATGTGTTTATTCCCATTTTATTACAAACAACATGCAAAAAACTATAGGGTGAAAGTTATTGAAAAAAGGTAAAAATTATAATATATTTAAATGTAAATAGGGTGTCAATAATTCATTTTGAAAATATTTCTTAAATATACTTTAAATATACCTTAAATATGTTAGGAATATGTCATTATTTCATAGTAGATTTAAAAAAATCCATTTGCTTGAGGTGATACATAAAATATACAAGGAATGACCTTCCCAAGGTTTATTTTTTAGATTTGTTTAAAGTTTATGGCTTCAAGTAACTCATCACATATGTATGTATGTCTATGTCATCCACTTACATAATGGCCTCCTCTAAGCCTACTTACTCATTCCTCTCCCTTGCCCGCAAATATGGAAAAGCAAAATATTTATAACTATTTTTCAAATACATTTTCAAAATCTCCAACTCTTTTTATCATTATTTTTTTCCTTTTCCTCACATATTCAAGTTGAAGTCTTTTCTTTCAAAACAAAAATTAAAATTAAAATTAACATATTTTTTCAAGCATTATATATTTTTATAAATCATTATTAAATTGATTATAACATCCATGTTTTTACCATTATTCTTAATTTATTCTCATACAAGTGAAGTTAAATAATCATAGAATTTAAATTTAAAGATTAACTTCACTATTAGAATACATTCCATATTTTTAAAATGATTATAAAATTTATATTTATTAAATTGATAAACCTCCATCTCCTTTGACATTATTTTTTTCTTTTTTTCATATTTTCAAAATGAGGCTTCAAATTTTAAATGCATATTTAATTATTACAATCAATCTAAAACTTTTTCCCCCATCTAGGATGTTTTAGTATTGTTGTTAGCACTGTAATTATTGTGGTTAAATAATTATTTTATGTTGCTATTGTTTTAGTTTATTTAACAATGGATATTATTTAATTACTTTTGGCAACCACATATAATAAAACACTTTCCTCCAATCATGATCCCACAATGATAATATATTTTGATGGATAATCCACAAAGTGAGAGTTATTTAAAAATAAATGGCCCATCAATCTGTTTTTTTAAACCGACACTTGCAATTCCATAATGATACAATTTATATATCTTTCATTTAATGTCTTAAACATAAGTGGGCAATACTTAATTAATTTAATGGCCTTTTGTTATTTCAAGTCTTAATCAAATAACTAAAAATTACATTCATATTGTGCAGCATCATTAACAAAGTAGAACCCAAGTGATGATCCATTGGGTATGTTGTGTCCAATAAATAATGTGATGCATTTAGGAAATATTTATTACGATATGTTGGATTTTCAATGGTAATAATATTGTTGAATATCACACATTAGGGTAAAATGATGAATTTATTCTTATGACAATGTTATGCAAGTTCAAAAACTATGATGAAAAACAACTTTATTGAACTGTGACATAGTAAGCTTAAGCATAATCACAATCACACACACAAAGATATAAAAATATAAACAACAACATAAAGTTTACAAAATGTGTACCTCAAGGAAATTTATTTGCAACATGGGAAACATGAATGTATGAATCACTAAGGTGAACAAGGCTAAAGTTGCAAAATTATATTTCAAACTTGTGTTGATATGATTGAATGTAATGGGTTGTGTTGCTTGCACATCTACATTTTTTGGGTGGTTGAGCCATAGAACTTGTTTAAAATCTTCCATAAGGTCTATTGTCCAAAGGATTTGCTTTAACAATTTTTTAAATATTCATTACACAGAAAGGATTGGACAATGATGGACAATAATTGGTGAATTTCAACAATTATGGAACAAAGTTTGTTCATGAAATATTTATCCATAAACCATAAATCATGTATTTAGTTAATTTTGGACTTTTGAAGTCTAGAATTAACAAATGACCATTTGGAGATTCAAAATTTGAAGAGAAACTTTGATTTGGGGATCACCATATGGTGCAACAATAGATATTAATAATGTTTTGTTCTAAAAACTTGATCATAACCACCAAATTTGAAAAGTCCAGATTTAACAGTTTAGTCTAAAATTAATTAAATACATGTTATAAGTTAAACTACATAAGTTTGATCACATGTGTTACCAAGTCTTGGTTCATTGGAGGTACCATAAAATATTGTTCATGCATGTCCATTATCAAACATCATTTTTAAATAATTATATTTACATTTTTTTTGAAAATATCAAGAAAATAATAAATGCCAACCATGATGTTACCTCTTTATTTAATGATGAGGTTCACACATAATGTATTTAGTTATTATTGGCATAAGTCATAAATCTTTTCCAAGGAATTTGCATAATGGTGAAATGGTTTTCCATAGTGAAAACACTATAAAATAACACAAATGTTAATGTTGTAGTGTAGAAATTGAAGTCTTTGATAAATATGCACCAAATTTAAAGTCAATGAAACAAAATTAGAACATTTTTTTTGTATACACATTTGAAGCTATTGTAAATACTAGTTTATGTAAAAATTTGAATTTACACATTAAAATATATGACATGTTGCATGCTATAATGTAATAGGTAGTTGTGAAATTTATGACATGCTAGATGTTACATGAATATAATCCCGACTATTTGATCATTGTAATAAATGTACAAGAATACACAAATCATATGACATGATGCATCTAAGTAAATAGTCCCAATTATTTATACACAATAACTATAATGTAATATTTAATGTGTAACAACGTACACATTAAGCAATATAGTCCCATTTCTTAGGTTGGTGTAACATGTTACATCATAATTTGATAGTATTATAGTTAGTAAGATGTGCAATTTTCATATGGTTTTCAATTGTGCATGAATATTGAATTGTGGAATTGAAATATGGAATTGAATAATTTGATATCTATTTATGAAGGAAGGTTGTTTTGTTTTGTTTTGTTTTGTTTTGTAGTTATGAAGTCCACCGGACCAGGATGCTTTAGATCATGTTCTTGGTGTCTTTGGAAGCTCTCGATGAAGAAGGGTGCATGGGCTTGGTTCCATGACATTTGGATTTGTAGTGTAAAAGTTCTTGAATATTGAATCATTTTTTCACTAAAAATTAAATTAAATTGTAGTTGAAAATTTCGAAAGAATTGGAATGTGCCTTTGGTCTTGTTGGAAAGATCTTGATGAACATGATTTAATGGAATTTATTTGGTAAGATTTGGATTCAGATTGTGGGTGGTATTGATTTTTAAGTGATTTCTATTGTTGAAAATTCAAATAAATTCCAAAAAACTAGTTTTTGGAGGGAAAAAATAGTTAAAGATGTGGTTACATTTGGGCCAATGACACATCCCACATTAGTATATGTTATTATAAATTGATGAATAAGTGCAAACAACGTAACATGAACAAGTTTTTTTATAACCATTAATTAGTTATTAAATGGTACAAAAGTTCGTGTAGATAATGTGTGATGTGTTTAAACAAAAATGTTTCTATAATATATCATGACAACATTTGGACAAATTTGAAAGGAATGTAATCAATATCAAATACTCACTATGGAAAAATAAAAAGTGTTACAACTTGCCCAACAATTGGATTTTTCAATCACTAGTAGAAAATGGCCATTTTGCAATTGGTCCATGCGATTAATTTTTAGTTGCAAGTGACATTTGCAATTAAAATCTAAATAATCATGTTGGACAAGTTGCATTGACATTAGTCACAAATGACAACAAATTTTGGATGAAATAAAAAGTCAACAAAATATGCCTTCATCCTTTGTCCGGTCATCTACATATTATCATTTGCAACTAAATGCGACTATTTTGGTGAATAATGGGAACAAGTTATGTGTTGCCACATGTCCCAACTCTTAATAATTAAAATTATTTATTATTATTTTTAAATAATCTAAAACATTTAATTTTTATGTTTGGATGGTTTAGATTGTGACACATGGTGTAATAGAAATTTGCCACATGGCATATTAATTGAATTTTTTCCAAATTGAATTTAAATCAATATTTAGATATGTAGGTTGAACTAGGTACCTACCTACCTATATACCTACCTACCCATTTAGGCTAAACATCTATCTAGATAAAACCTATTTACTTAAGCCAAGTACCTACTTAGGTAGGTTGGTAGGTAAATTAGGGAAGTAAGTAGGTAGGTAGGTGTAAGTACATGAATATTTATATTTTACTTTAGGTTAAATCATTTTTATTGACTCATCCCATATGCCCATCTTTTTAAATATGAAAATATGAGACAAAACACATTGTTTATATATTTTTCAAAACGAAAATGAAAGTCAAAACATATGGGATAAAAATTTTAGTTACAAGTTGTTAGCTAATAATGAAATAATTAGCTAATTATTAATAACTAATTAATTATTATTTTGCAACCAAATAAATTAATATAATAACTGAAATATTCAGTATTCAATAATTATTAACTATTAATTATAAATATTGAGTATTATTATTTTTTATATCTAATAATGTAATTAAAACCTATCCTAGGCTAACTATTTTGTATTTATTATTCATATTATTACTTCGCTCAGTAAAACTATTTATGAACCATTACAATAAATATTTTATATTTTTAATAAGTATATTTTTCCTTCTAAAATAATTTTTTCATTTGTATAATAATAATTATGTTTCCATTCTAACTAATACAGTAATTATTATATAATAATGAAATAGTAAAACTGAAAATAAAATTACATATCATTAATTTATTATAATAATTTAATTATTAATAATTAATAAACATCAATTATAAAATTGAAATATAAAAACTTAAACTATATATTAATATTTCCTTGTAATTATTATATTAATCTAATAATACTTCATAATTGATTACTTATAATAATAATAATAATAATGTAATTTGTAACTAACATAGGTTAGTTAATTATTATTATTATTATAATATATAATTATGTCACTTGTTAGAACTATTATGATTTATTTTAATTAAGTTTTCATTTTAAATAATAATATAATATTTTTTATTACATGTAATTAATATATTAATATAAATAATAATAAATTTCATTTTGAATAATTTTAAGAAATATAATAAAAGGGTTTGGATAAACTTTTAATATGGTCATAATATATTTATCAAATATCTTACATAAAATTTTAATATACTTAAAATACACACTATTTAATGTAATCATAATATCAAGGCCATTTATGTTAATAATAATACTTGAATACACATCTAATATGATTGTTCATATAAATTCTAAATATACATTTATAAATCTTAATACACCCAATTATATTCTTGAGAATTCACAAAATACACCTTTGTATACTCATGAGGTTACAACTAAATTAGTCACATTTGTAACTTATGAGACATAAATTGTTCTTTTTGGATGAAAATTAAACTAAATGTTGTTCACATGGAAGGATGAACACCAAAATAGTCACAAACTAATTGCACTAGAGTCGCATATATGACCAACACAAAAACTAGTTGCAAAAATGTCCAAATGTAGTTGTAAATAATTAATAGTCGCATGTGGTTGCAAATATAATGGTCACATTTTGGCCAATTTCTATTAGCAAATTGCAACAGTCATTTACAAATCTAATTATTTAGATATGCCTCGAATAATATTGTACAAGTTGCACCAATTGCATTAAAGATGTTGTAGCATATATGATATATGCAACTTAGTTACAATAAGTGTCCAAGTTGGAAGTTTTGACGCTCTATCAAATTAATGGGAAAAAATTAAGTGTTCAACATGGCATTCACATGGACCATGTGCCATGTTGGATTGGTAGGGAAAAATGAACTGACTTTGCCATGGTGTTGACATGGATCATTGGTCATCAATGTTATGGATGAGATGTTAAAATTTTAAAATTAGACCTTATAACATTTAAAGGCTTGTATGTGATAATAATTTGCAACTATTTGTGATCGAAAATATATAAGTTTACAACTAAGAAAATATTATCACTAAAATTATTAATTTGAAAAATATTTAATTGTTTTTTAGCAATTAAAGATTTGGCACTAATAATATCTTGGAACTTATGTAAAATTATAATTGTACATTTTAGTAACTTCACAACTATGGGTGCTGTTTTGCAATTATAATCATTTTTCTTTGTGCATTTAACATTTAAACAAAAATGAAGAATTACATATGGAGTTGTTTTTATATAATTTTATTTTCAATATATTGCTATACATATCTTGAAATTTTGAAATTAATTTAATGAATATAAAATACCTAATTTAACACTTTAAAACAATTGTAACCAATGTTTTTAAGAAAAAATAACTATTACATCTTGAAAAGATTTGAAAATAAAATATTTTGGGCAAATTTTGCACATAAAATTTAACAAAATAATATAATGATTTTTATAAATTAAATATTTTTTCCAAAATGTTTTGAAAATAATCATAGAATAAACAATCACTTAAGGGATGAGTGTGGTTCATAATAGCCCATTTCGACCTTTATTCTGATGCCATGACACTATTTTTCACCATCATGTCCAACATTTTCATGCATATTATAATTGTCAAAATTGTGATAGACAATGTAAAAGTGCATTCCATCACCATTGATCAACAACAAGAAATTGATTTGAAATTGTATTCATTAAGGTTGGAAAATACATTACAATAACACTTTAAAAGATGTTTTTTTTTTATTGAAATACAACTTTTTTATAAATCTATAGTATTCAAATTACTTATGGCAAATGTTTTTTTTTCTTATAAAAAAGGGTCCTCACAAAGATGATAAATCACAACAATCAAATATTGTCATTTGAAACATTTAGATTATATTTTCATTTTGTGAAATTTGTTATTCTATTTTGTTGAAATAAAACAAGTCATATTTTTTTCATTTCACTTTGTTTGTTTTTGAAACATGCCATATGCTAACAATCAATGTCACATGTCAAATGAGGTGAATAATATATAAATAACTTTGTAGTTTAAAAAATATTTAGATGTTCATATTTTCAACCTTTTTTTTTTTCTTTTGCAATTATAGTACCATTAATTTTGTTCTAACAATCAACATACAGAATGGTAGGTGCAAGTTCTATCTAGAATTACTTTTAGCTTACTAACAAAGCAATACCAATTATACTTTAAAAAATACTTACAACATTCATAATTTGTGGTTTTACTCATTATAATTCATTTGTAAACTATATTCACACATTTTTCTTATTATAACTATTTTTTCTTTATTTCCCAAATTCTCTATTATCTTCCATAATCAAAATTTGTGATCAAGATTCATAATTTAATAAAAAAAACATAACAATTTAGAGTAATATCATTGTTTCCTCATTAATATTCTATTTTTTTTTTCCTCAAAATTGAGCATATCAAACATCTACAGTATTAAGTGTATAAATCTAATATGGAAAACATGAAAATATGTGGTTTGAAACCCAATAGAACTCTAAACTACTCACTTTCTCTATTCTTCTCCAACAACTATCTAAATTTTGTGTGTGTAAAAGCAAATAAACTCCCAAAATATCATCAACCTTCATAACTACATCCTAAGTCCTTTCCCTTCAAAAGTAATTTGAATCTTCAAACTAATGAAATGTCTTCATCCTATCCAACTCATTAACCATATGCATTCCACCTTGTTGAATCTCTCCCATTCTCTTGATCATATTCTACCTTGTTTGATCTTTGCCATTCACCAGGTAACACATAAATTGTTGTAATTAATTTATAATCAAAATGCAACATACGAATGAAAACGTAGTGAAAGAAGCCACTTATGTCAATGGACAATCCTTAAAGTTCTATAGTTTGGTATCTTTGAAAATTCACAAACGAAGCACAATTGTTTGAATTGCCAATGTTTGTTTTCAAATAGATTCCATTACTTACAAAGTTTCAATGTTCAAAAGTTGATGTAAATCAAAAGTCCTTTTGCATGTTTAAAACATACAAACCTTTTGAATGAACAATCAATTTTTCCCCCTTTTATCTTATCAAATGTGCATCATTCCTTTGGAAATTGAAAAGGATCTTAACATTGATGATTAAAAGAAAAAAAGGAATTGAAATTGGTGGAATATGTTTTTATAACACATTTGAGCACATTTAATTTGTTTTTGGCCTTGAAAATGATGAATTTTGAAAATGTGGTTATTTATGTTTATGTGGAAAAGGGCATGAATGCATAATATACATGATATAATATCAAGATGTAGTAAAAAAAATTTATATTTAACATGTAGTGATAAATTGGGTATGAAAAATTCAAAATTTAGGATTATAAATCAAAATAGGAATGTCATCTGTCATGTGCAATCCTTGAAAAATAACTTTTACCTTGGTGCATTTGGCTCCTTTGATTGTGTTTTCACCCATACATAACACAATGTGATTTGATACAAACTAATTACAACTTACAGTTGCACATAAATGGTGGTTTCAAAACAAAATGCATCAAATAATTAAAGTATTAATGTTAAACTTCACGATATTTAATCTCTTGTTTCACCAAGTTGTTTTGACATTTGTTTTCTTGCATATCTTGGTTTAGTTTATTACACAACGAACAATAACATATTTAGTAAAATAATTATTAGCAACCTTACAAAATTGTATAATATCATGTACATTTTATTCTAAAATTATATTTTTCAAACACAACTACCATTTTATTTTTTAAGAAGCCTTATTTGTATGTACAACAACTTTGGTTTGGATGAATTCAAACATTATCAACAAGGCCTTATAACACAAGAATAATGAAAGTTATCATAGATGCACAAAATAACATGTGTTGAAACAAATTAATTTTACTTTAACTCCACCTTTCACCCCAAAATCCAAATGTTCAAGGGTGCAAGCACACAAAAGTAAGCCAAAAAGTTATACATTGCAAGTAAAAAACACAAAATGGTCAATATAGAAAAATAAAAAGTAATACTTAATCCTTAAAAACATAAAAGAAAAACTACATGAGTGTATATGGTATGATATGAATATGTTTTTAAAAACTTAAGATTATGTGTTTCATTTTTATTGGACCTATTTTCACTATATTTTCCAAATTTACACTATTGTCCTAGATTGCACAAATAACTTAAATGTATATTAATTATTATCATTTGACAAAACAATTCATATGTCCTACTTTTAGATTGTTAAAGGATTATTTTGACTTATTATATGCAAGTATTGGTGTTTGGGTTCATATAAAAAATCATGTTTTAAACACAAAATTTTATTAACTTGGGAAACTACTTTTAAGAGGAATAATAATGTCAAATTTTGGATTTGTTTCTTGTAAAAGGTGGCCAATGAGACCTATGAGTGCGGGTGGTCTTGCTGTAAAATTTCATTGACTTCAAATTTGAAGGTATGAGGTTTTAGGGCCTATAATGAGAAGTAGCAAAGTAAAAGAAAGTGGGAAAGTAATTTGAAAATTAGGAAGAATGAATTTAAACTATTGGATGATATTGAAATTTTTGAAAGCTGACCATTAGATTTTTATTTTTTTGGCTTTTTAAAAAAGATCTTTTAAGGAAGAAGGTAGGAGGCCAAACCTTTTTCCCTTATCATTCTGCTTCTAGGATTTAGGCCGATTCGACGAGAGCTTGGGGTTTACATCGCTAGAATAAGAGGTTGGAGTTTAGGCTAGTTGAACACGAGCTTGGTGTGGAAGGTGTGGAGGCAAGCAAAATAGGAGCAAAGCTTGGGAATGGAGATCAAGAGCAGTAGAAGTTCAACTATAATGAACCTTTCTTTTTTCCTTCCTCCTTTTCTTTTTTTGTTTCTTACGTCATTATTGTGTGTTGTATCTAACAATTGCAATCTGTAAAAATTCCATCTAAACATCCTTTCTATCTCCTTGTATGCATTATGTTTATAGTTGTTTTGTACTATCAATGGCTGATTCTTGCCAACAGTGCATGATCCACTGATGTTCCACGCTCTTCCTTCATAGTGGTATGGGGAGTATGTCATCAGATTAATCATTCCCTTATACAATGACTATTGCACATTGTCAGAGTTAGAGGTTCATCAAGCAACTTTATAACTAGAGGACCCTTGGGTTTAATTTTGCTTTTAGGGTTTGTTTTGGCCATAACTTTGAAGATGGTGATTGTTGATCTTGCATGGATACTTTTTGATGCACTCTTGAAAGTTTACAATTTGTAGCAAAGTATAGAGGAAATTTTTTTAGAACTAATTAAAGACGTTATTAGAGTTTTAGGTTTCACAACCTAAAGTGAAGTTTGTAGGCATGTAAAGCTTTATTGTCATATAGACTATACCCAACAATGCACTCTTTATATACCAATCCATGTATGATGAATGATCACCTGCTGCATGCCAAATATCATCTACTAATAGTGCCCTCTACTTCAATGATATTGGTGCTTTTACTTGCAAGAAATATATGAATGTCAAATTTGGTAAGCATTGTAAGTGTTAAATATTAGATGTGGTACCATTGAAAAATTGGCGTCGTGGAGTAACCTCCTTGGAGTTTTCATTTTAGGGTTCAACCTGGCCATATTTTGAAGACTATGTAAATGTTCTTGCATGTAGACATGATGCTAATAATTTAATATTTTGTTAGTGACTATATATCTTGGGTTTTTTTTGTTTACAAAAACATGTCTGACATGATGTTGTAACATCGATGTCAAAGTTCAATTCAATATTATCAAATGTGGTACCGTTGAAAAAGTGGGGCCATGGAACAACCTCCTTCCAAGGAACTTTGATTTCATGCCTTACCATTTGTACCAATTAGGTCTACCCCCTTTTTTTTGTGTGTATGTACATATGGAGTTATTTTCAAAATTGGTCCTAGATATTGAGCCTATTGAAATTGATGACCAATTATTTAACAATTTCTTTCTCAACCAAAATCCATGTTCTGCAACAAATTTTGAAGAGTGTCCTTGGTGATTACTATGTGCCTCAATTACTAGATCAATTAAGTGGTTGCTTTTAGTATTTGAAGCACATAATAGCCACCAAGGAATTTTGGTAGAGGTACTTACTTGAGGCACATACTAGAGAATTATGCTAGAAGTATGTGCGAATTCCTGGCCATACACAAATTTTTATAGCTTGATGCACCAATTCTTTTGGAAATTAACTAGTCATGAATTTCACACTATTTGTTTTGCAACTTGAGCCCCTGTTTCTTTACAAATTTTGAGGAGTGTCATTAGTGGCTATTGTGTGATTTTGTTGGAAGATTAAGTAAGTTGCTAAACCACTTCCATCAAATTCATTTTGTTTACAACAATGCATGTCTAGTGGTAATCATGTATTTCTGGTTAGAAATTTAACATTAATCCAAGCTACTATAGATGGTAAACAAGAACAACAAAAGAGTGCCAAAGGCATAAAAGATGCGCCTCAATGAAGTTCAACAGACCTAGGTAGCTACACTTCATGCCATTGAGGTTGTGCATCATTTTACTACCATTGCTTGGTATTGTCAAGGTTCTTTTATCCCTGGGATTTTGGATGATGTGTTCATCCACCACATATGGCTTCACATTTTTGACCTCAAACAAGACCATGAGGAATTGCTAATCTCCTTCAAGATTACAGATTGGTTTCTAAGTCTTGGAAGGAGATGGCTAAGACTAATCTTGTATGGCAACCTTTTGTATGGCCAAAGTTAATGTGGCAACTTCTCCTTTGCCAACATAGAGGACTAGATAGAACCAAATTTCATGACATATGATATCTAGCACCATTCCATTGTGGCATTGACCCATGCTGGGTGTGGATGGAAGGTGTTTGACCCTTTGCATTTCATATCCACACCACAACTGAAGTTGGAAAAGAATGCAGTAGATAACTTTTTGTTTAGAACACAAGGGGGAAAGGGAGATAGTTATTGTGATGTTGAAGCAATGAATGACTATGACTATGAAGCTACAAGTTCACTTCCTTGTGTCATCTTGAGAGATGTTGTGCATGATGTTTAGTGAGTCATTTTTAGAGACACTATGCATGATTAGATAGAAGTTTTGCATGTGTTGTTGCACACATGCATGACTACAAAAGCTCTGCATTTGTTGTTGTCACACACATTTTGAATGTCTTGTGACCTTTTAATTTGTGCATGTACTTGTTTATAGTTGTTGTGTTTAATTTTGTGGGTTGTGACTTTGCCAAACATAAGTGATAACTTGTATGCAAGCAAAGGAAACTAACACAAGAGGATTATGTGTGGCATTCAACGTGCCTTAAGAGAGGAGAATGTAGCATTTAAAAGGGCCATTATCTAGAATGTTGGTGGGAGGGAAAAGAAGTGGAATAAGTGTAGTGTTGTTGCTGATAAATTAAGTAATGAACTACATAACTTTGAACACAATTTCAATGATGAGGACAAGCAACATGTCCTTAGGAGGTTTCTAAATAGAGAAGATGTGAGAAACCTTCTTCCAAAATTTCAGTGGAACTTTAAAATCATTGAACAAAAACTCACCTTTTTTGACAATGTTAAAGTTGCTTATGCCCACCTTGTTTCCCAAAAATCAAGGGATAATAAACATTATAAGAATTCCCTTTTGAATGCAATTGTGTCAATTGAGACCAACCCAGTTACAAGATTCATTTCTAAGACAATTGGCAGTAGTATATGCCTCTTGTCAAAGGTTGTCACATGGAAAATCAATGTAGAGCTAACAAGAGAGAACATTTGGGGAGTTTTGCCATGGAAACAATGTTTTGATGCCTTGGATGAAGGTGATTGTTAACTAATCTTGGAATTTTGGGACATGGCCACAATTGTCTCCCCTATCACCAAAGATGTGAAGAGGTGACACACAAGACCAAATACTTGGGAGAAACATCCCACCCATTACTTACAAGAATTTCAAGTGAACTCACGTCTATGACAATTATTTCACAATAGAACTCATTAAAATCCAACATTTTTATATGTAACCCAAAAAAATTTCACTAGGTTTATGTACTATTTATTGAAAATATTTCTAGTTATGAGATAAAACATGAAGTGCACATATCCAATAAGCTTTTGTAACTTTGAATGCAATTTGATTATGTGTGCACCTATTTGTGAACTAATCAACTTTAGTGGTCAAGTAAGCTCCTTATTAGGGTTTAGGGTTTAATATAAGCTTACTTGTAATTTAAAGATTAGGTTTAACAAGCATACTTATTTAATATTTTCATTTAAGATAATAATTCTTGAGATTTGGCTCCATGCAAGTCCAAAACTTGCAATCATGTTATGATTTTAAAAATAATTGTTGGTTTTTATATGCCATCAAAGATTTGAACCTCTTGAAATAGATTATGTAATACTTGTTACCTAGGTCTGTTAACTTGTGAAGTGAAGTCCATTTTATTGTTGGGTCCCTACTTGTCATCAAGGCCTAAGTATTTGTGTTCAAGATCTTTTTACTTAGCAAGTTAATTCTCGTACTTGTCAAGTAATTTTTATATTTGTCACCTATTCTGGTTACTAACAATTGTTGGTTGCTACATGTCATGTGTGTTGTGAGTACTTGGGTTATGTTGTGCATTACTTGTCACTTAAGTCTGCTAACTTGTGAAATGGGGTCCCTACTTGTCAAGTAGATCCATCATTTGCAATGGTTGGGTTCCTACTTATCATGAAGGTTTGAGTACTTGTGTTCATGATCTTTTTATTTAGCAAACATGTTCATACTTGTCAAGTAGTTTTTGTACTTGTCATCTATTTTAATTACTTTCCATTGACTTTGAGTACTTGGGTTATGATGTGCAATATCTATTGCCTAGGTTTGCTGACTTGTGAAGTGGGGTCCTACTTGTGAAGTAGGTCCATCCCTTGCATCAAATGGGTTCCTACCTGTCGTCGATGTTTTAGTACTTGAGCTTCTAGGACCTTTTCACTTTGCAACAAAAATTAAACACAACTAGATAGTTAAGGACTATGTAGCCACATGATACTAAAATTTGATTAATTGTCTTGGACATGTAGCTTGACTTCTACACATGCTTTGTCAATGCACATGGCAAGAAAGTAGGTTTGAAAGCTTTTGAAAAGCTAAAACCATACTATGTTTATAAATTAAAGGAGAGGAACACATGTTCCTATAAATACCATGTAGAGATGGTTGAACTATGACATGGGTTCAACAATATGAAAGGTGAAAGTAAAGGAGTCCATGTTAAGCAATGCAACTACAATTGTGAATTTTGTGGCAGCCTTGTGAATGGTCTTTACATAGTTGGGTTGACTACATTTTAGGGGTTAAAAATGTTACCTTCCATGATCCTAAATGCTTAATGGGAAACTGTGAACAATGTGGAATTGACCAACTACTCACTTGCCCACAAAAGGAGGACAAGAGGAGTCATAATTTGATGTCATGGAAGTGCTATGAAAAGGTTATTCATGGAAAGACAAAGACGAGTCTTGACAACTTGAGGCCTAAGTTACGAAAGTTTATAGTACATAATTATGTAGCACAGTGGTAAGATGAGTAGTATAGGGTTTGTTTAGAGTCTTTCCCCTGTGAGTTTGTATTATATGTTGTAAACTTTGCAGAGAATTACATGTTTTAAAATTTCAATGAAATCCAAGAAATGCATTGGCATTGTTTTCAACTAACCATACTTGTACACATTTGTTACAGAAGAAATGAGGCACATGTATCTAATCCCAACTCTAGTGCAAAGAAACTCATCACAAAATATCACTATTACATTTTAAATGACATTGAGCATTAGACATTGTTTGTCCAACACTACTTTGAGTTACAAGGGCAAAAACACACTAAGGTGCCACAATTTTGGCATATTAGAGTCCCTTTTCAAAGTCCTTTTCTAGTGTAATTGAAAATTGGCTTAAAATATGAATATTTAGATGATATCAAAAATAACATTTTTTTTCATTTCCAATTTCAAATCATGATGTTATAAGACATATAAAAAATATTTCAAAATAAAAATATTTCAAAATAACTAATTTTAAATTCTTAAAAAATATTTTAAAATAATTACAATTTTTGGAAATTTAAAAAGTCCATAACATAATAAATTAAAATCACATTCCATTCATTCAATGGATCTTTAGTTTCTTAAACATAATTTATCCAAAGTCCTAAAGTTTTAAACACATAAGATTAACATATTGTAAAATAAAAATCCATATCCATGAGTTTTGCAGGCCTAACAAAAAATGTGGGAAATTTTTAAAGTCCATTACTTATTGGCTATCCACAATTTTGATTTGATTTTTTCATTTTTGAAAGGTTGATTATGATAACTTTAGATAAGTTAGTCCCTTTTTTATTATTTCAATGGATCTTATTTTCTTGTATCTAAGGAATACATGAAAAACTGCCATTGTGATGTCCATATAATATCATTGTAGTGTGCAAACACCCTTAACTACACATGGGCTCTACTTCAATGAACATCTAGTTTGGTTTGATGGTTGTGCAACTTAGTTCAAGTCTAGGCGGACATGGTATCATGTTGCACAGTATACTTAAACCTTAAAGTTTTTGCCCTTTACACTAGTGAGATTATTTTTTACCATCTATTGGACCTTAAATCCATGTAATTATATTATGTGTTCTTGATTCTGACCATAGTTTGACTTATTGTAATTATCAATCCAAAACCATAGACTAAGTGCACTTGCCACATGGCTGCTACATGGTCTAGTCTTACTTGGGCAATGACCATGGTAAGGGAGTTCATGATGGAGCAGGGGTTGTATTGAAGTAGGAAATAAGGAAGGAACGATTGACCATGGATAGTCAACACCTCCAAAATGTTGCAAATGTTGTTACCTTTTGTAAACAGAAACAAATTAAAGATCATGAGGCCTATTCGAATGTCAAGAAGGACATTCGTTGTTACTTTCACCTAATCAAACTTAAAAACATGGATCATACAGGGAGTTGGGACTACAAGAAAATAAGCAAGTGTTGTTCCATGCATTCAATGGTTTTTATTTCTCATCGAGAATACACATTGCTAAATGTGTGGGACCTTGCTTGCTTCTACCATGAATGTATGGATGATAATGTTGAGTTCTATTAATCAAAAGTGCATGAAACCTTGAAGATTATTGATTTTGGAACCTCTCAACGTTCCTCAGGTATCCAAACATGAACCTGCTACATGTAAGGTCTTTGTGTTGGGAAAGTAATCACAAACTTCTAGGTGTTAATTCTCATATAATTCTTGTAATGTGTAGGCTATGAAGCGACTTTCTGTCCTTCTACTCCCGGTTCTATGAAGTAATTATACTTGAAAGTACATATGCTATCAATGAAGGAAAAAATGCAAAATGTATTTCTAGATGTTAAGTTGCGTTTGAAGTTGAAACCAAATAACTTGCCTCTTATGCATCATTTATGGTATAAAACTGATAGATATATTTTCTAAGCTCAAACACTCCAAATCATAGAATTTTATGTTAAATTGTCGTTGGGTGATTTTCATTAGGAATATTGGCTATGAAACACCTTGTGGCCACTAGGTGATTCTAGCTAAGAATATTGGCTACAAAATGCATGGCGGTCGCTAAGTGATTTTCACAAAAAATTATTGGTTGTGAAACTCCTTGCGGTTGCTAGGTGATTCTTTTCAAGAATATTGGTTACAAACTGCCTAATGACCACGTAGTGATTCTCACTAAGAATATTGGCTACGAAACAAATTTTGGAAGAAATGGATTTGAAGTTCAAAATCTTGGTGGTTGCCATGTGTGAAAATCAGAAGGTTGCCAAAAAGATCGTATTTGAAATCTTTCTTTCATATTGTTAATATTTCCTTGTTTTGTTATTGCCTTGGTAGGACATGACTAAGGGATTCATGTTTGGTAGCTTTGTTAACATTTGGGATTTTCACGAAAATGAACAAATGAAGATTGGTATTAGAACATGCAAAAATCCATCACTTGTTTCGATATATGGTCAATGTGGATCAAAGAATTATATGGTGGTTTTAATTGAAATCGTGCATAAGGCCTTCGAGAAATGGAAGTTATTTTGCCCAACTTCAATAGCCAAATATTGCGGGTCAACAGTTGGAATGGAGGATTTTTGGCCTTTCAAGGATCTATCGTTGAATGATGAATTGGCTATCATGATGCTTGATCAAAATGATCTGACAATGGATGGGGTGAATAATCTTGTAAAGAAACTCGTTTCATGAAAAGACGATTCATTGCTCAATGATTTATGGTTTGAGAACATCGTTGATTTTGAGAATATGGGTAATATAGTTTAGGACTTGTGTAGTGAGGAATTACATGGAGAAGGGATTTATACCTTTGAGGATGGTGTGCAAGGCTCCTCGTGTGAATTTGGTTCTGATTCCAGGAACAAGGAAGAAAGTGAGGATGATATTGGAGAAGGTGATGAGGAGGATCGGGTGCAAGAAAATTCTGAATGACATGAAGAAGGAAATCAACAAGTTAATGGGCATCAACATGACAATGCAAAATATGGTGATGGTGTGAGAGGAAAAATTCAAATGTGGTTGGAAGATAAAGTTCTAAATGCCGAGGAGTTGAATGCGATCTTGTAGACAATGGTGGGGTCTTCATTGCAAAAGGTCAGGCGGTTGCATGTGACCCACAAGAAGCAATTATTGACGATCAACTAGGTGAGGACCATGTTGGGCTTTGTATTTTGTATTGTCCTGGGACTATGTTAGCGGTGACGATGATTTGGAAATGGTTGTTAGTTCAAACGATTTTTGACAGATGCCCCTTGAGAGAGCATTTCATTGCATTCAATGAAACCCATATACTAGATGATGATGATGTGAAAACAATTGGTGTGAAGAAAAAAAATTCTTTTCATAAGAGGAAGCGGAACGATGTTGATTCTGAAGGTTTTGTTTCTAGAATTGAAAAAATGTTGTTAGTGGAATTCGTGCATAGTGTGAGTGCATTAGTTTGTTGCATAATGAATTGTTGTCGGCACTTTCCTCATGAAAAGACCTTGTTGTTCAGACAAGAGTTTTGGAGCTTGTCCTTTGAAGACTACAAAACATATGGTTTAGATATTCCAAGAAGGTTACATATGAAGGGAGACGAAGGATGACGAAAGTTTATCACTATTAAAGGTGTAGACATTTGTGAAATTGCTTGGTACTAAATCCTTGGTCTTTCAAGGTTAACATACATGTTGTGCAAATCAAATAATGAGCGAGGTTGTTGATTTTTACTGCATGGCAACAAAGGTACATATAAATTGTGAATTTCAACCAGGCAAACATAATTAAATGTTTAATCATTAATCCACTTGTTTGCAGATACAATGTTGCATCAAATGGAAGGGATTAAAAATGGTAGATAAGATGTTCGACATTTATTGCCTGAAACATGGAAGAGTTTGCAGGGGCATAATGATCAATAAAGTGTAGTGTTTATTTAGCGAGAAATGCCTAGCAACTGCTAGGTGTTTCTTGTCCCAATCTATTTTATTAGTAATTGAAACATTTTTTTCAACATATATATTGGGGCATTTATTATCATGAACCTAAACTTCCTCTGTTTTCATATTGTGTTGTTGTATATAAGCAAAGAATTAAGTATTGGTGGTATTTCTTAGTCTGCCATGAATAGGTTGAAAAAAAGACACCATTGAAATGTCAATGTGTGAAAGTGAGGGTCAGTCTTTGCCAAATGCATTATTTATGAATCTTTCAAGGACTTGATATCGAAGGTGTGAAGGAATAACAATGAAACTATTGAGTATGAGGGGAAGCTAAAAAAACAAATCTTGCACCAAGAGTCATGTAGAAATTTATACCACACTTGGAAGACAAAGTCAGTGCAATTGAAGGATGAGTTCCTATGCATTATCCATGGCAAAATGGATCACACAAAAACTCCACTTCTAAGGTTGCAAGTTTACAACAAAATGATATCTAGTTTTGGAAAATTACCCATTACCCTCATGGGTATGATAATGCATGGACACGAAAATGAGAGATATGCACAATATTCTAATGAGTTGTGGCCAAACGATCCCAATTTCACAATTGGGTCCTTGTTGCGCTTTTGCAAATGTTGGAGGCGGTTGTAGTTTCAAAGTCGAAATTATTATTTGAGCACCCCCCACATAACTCATTTTTCACATGTCTCTTGCAAGGGAAACCGTGTTGTGTATGCGAATTATGGACCTTAGATTAGACTATTGGTGTGAAACCTCTACCGAAAAACTTGTTGCTCCAAATGGATAATTGTGTGAAGGACAATAAAAATTGACATTTGTTATCATTTTTATTATTGTTGACAATGAAGGATGTGCTTGAGGAGGTCAAATTGGGTTCCTTGTTGTTGGCCATATACATGAGGATATCAATGGATGTTTCAGATATTTGTCAAAAAACTTGAAGGAGGAAAATAATTACATTCTAGCGGATTTGATGAGGGCTTTTATGATCTCATAGGAGAAACCGTTCATTCCTCAATTGATTCAAGAGATTCCAAATTTTTAATCTAGGGCCCTAGGTTATTTGAAGGATGACCTTGAAACTTTGGTAGGGCATACTAATATGCATTTATTTAAATATTTTGTTGATTCGCAAGGTCACTAATATAAAAGTGGGGTGTAGTTCATTAATTTAAATCATTATGGGACTTTAAAAATGAAATAAATTCACTGCATTTTAGTGATTTCACCTTGGTTAAAATTATTTCACTATAATATCATTATGTAACCATCATTAGTTGACATAATTTACTATTATAATTTACTATGGTAAATAGGTTTATTTTTATGTTTTTGTTTTAAATACCCTATATTATTTTATGATATACCTTATATTATTTTAGGCTACTTTAATTATTTTAACTTATACCCGAAGTAATTATAAATTATCATAGGCTATTATAAATGATTATACCCTAAACTATTATACATTATTTTACCTTAAGGTATCCTAGCTAGCTTATTATAGGCTTTTTACTTTAAGTTATTTAAAATTATATCATTCAACTAACCTAAAGTTATACCTTAAGTTATTTTATTTTAAGTTAATATATGTTATTTCAAATTATACTTTAGGTTATTCAAGGTCGTTATATTTTATGTTATTATAAGTTATTTTATCTGAAGTATACAAATTAAAAAAAGAAAAAGACCTAAGATAAATAACCTAGAATAACTAATAATAATCTATGAAAAATAATTTAAAATAACCTATAGTAAAATAACTACCAATAGCCTATGATAATATAACCTAGAATATCAAACAATAGTTTATAATAAAATAACCACCAATAACCACCAATAGAATAACAACCAATACCCATTAATAAAATAACCATTAATAAAATAGCCACTGATAACCACAAATAGAACAACTATCAATAACCATTAATAAGATAACCACCAATGGTCTATATTAGAATAACCAACAGTAGCCACTAATAAAATAACCACCAATAACCACCAATAGCCATCAATAATGAAAAGTAGCCTTAAAATAACTGAAAGTAGTCTAACATAGGTAATATTATTATATTAACAAAAATCTTATCCATTTATCAAACATTTTTTTTCAAAAGAATGGTCATTGAAATGTTATTAAATAGTGATATTCAAAAAATAATTTGTTCAAATGATTTTACACTTTCAAAAGGAAATATATGTAATTATGTACATTATTGAATTTAAAAAAAAACTTTAATAATTTCATTTGGAAAAAATCTCAAAAAATATGAATTTTCAAAATTTATGTTTTTTTAATGTTTAAAATGAAATATTTGATAAATAAAATGCAATATAACACATTATCACAACAAGTGTGGTGGCTTGATGGTAGGGGTGTCTGCTACCATCCTAGAGGTCAAGGGATCAAACTTCACAAATGGTGTGTTTGTGATCAAAAGTGGTAAATTGATCGAATATTTTCCAATGTAGTTTTTTAGAGTAGGTGCTTATTTAGGTTGATTACATGGCCTATGTACATAGGTTAAATTTTAAACTTAACATAAATAGTGACACGTGTCAATACTTCATAGGTTTAAAAATCATGAAATTATCATGAATATTAAATATTACATTAAATATTAAATAATTTAAATTTAATTGATTCCCATGTTGCTTAATTAATTAATTAACAAGTGAAATGACTTGGTAAATTTGTATTTCACTTGAAAATAACCTTGTTTCACTAGGTACAAGTGGACCAATTCATTGTTAGTAACAATTGGTCTCGTTCACTGAGGGTTGACCAGTTTCATAATGGTAAAAATGTCCAAATTCGTTCAAAATCTAATGAAACCATAGTGAACTAGGATGCATTTTGGTGTAGTGGGTGGTTTGTGATGTAATACAAAATTTCCCCCATAGATTTTGTTTGGAGTCCGATAGATGCGCCACCAAGAAGATTATGGAAAACTAATGCAGATGGGTCACCAAAGTTGCCTACTCGAATCCTAAGCCTTGTTCCATACTACTTTATTTATATATGGAATTTGAAATGTAATTAATTAGCATGGTGTTTGTAATTGATATATTAAATTCAAAAGATTGAATTCTTTTTTCTCATTATAAATGGGAGTTGTGTCATTTGGTTCTCATAACTAATAATTAATTATGTTTCATCCAATGCCCACAAGGTGAAATTTCATTAAATTTTTTTTTATGGTGTATATATATTTAATAAGTATTAGTACATTGATGTAGTTTTGGCATTGTTGGATTGGTATCGCTCTCCTTGTTTGAAATTCAAAGGGTTAAATCTCTTTATGTCACTGATGGGAATGCTAACATTTAACTTTTCATCATTCATGAAATTCATAAGCTAGTTTTGGATTTGAATTTTTTTTGACACAATGTGTACATGGGAGTTATCTTTTTGGAATTGTTAGTTACAAAGCTTTTTTTACTTGAAAATAACATAATTGAAAAATATTGGAATATGATATTCATTTTAAAAATGATCATTAATTTGTTGAGTTTGGTGGCCACTAGGTGAAGTTCATCTTGTCCACCAAGTTCCATAAAGTCCTAAATTAAAATTTTGTCTTAAATTAATCAAATATGTGTTTAATTAATTAATGACCTTACTACCTAGCCTATTTAATAAATTAGTTATATTGCCAAATGCATTGGACTACTAAATTTTGTTTTGTGTGGAATTTGTAATAATTTGCTATCCTAAACAACCATCTTTAAAGCCAACATTTTTTTTCTTGACTTTATATATATATATCCCTTAGTTACATTAAAATTAAAAAGTGTTAAGGTCATTTTTTGGAGATTTTCAATAGCTAAAATTCAACTAAAACTTATGAAAAATCAATATATTTTTATACATAGTTCAAATAGGTAGCCAAAAATATAAAATTATTTTTTAAAAAAAATTCATTTTGTCTTCTAGCCAAATTGAGTAAATATTTTAGTGGATCAATGGCATTTAGGCCCCAACACAAAATTAACAACTTGAAACAAAATGTATTTTCAAGTAAAATGTAAAAACCTTATCTAGCTTAAATGGCAGTTACAATGAATTGCTTAAATTCACTCAAAATAGTTTTAAAAAAAAAATCAAATCACAAATATTCCAACAATCCCATTTAATGTTTAGAAAAAAAACATGTTCATTTACACAAAACCCTATTATGCTAGAAATTGCAAATAATGATCCATTTCTACCATTTCAATTGGTCTACAGTCATATGAAATTTTCACGAACCTACTAAAACCTATTACACATTTAACATTTAGCTCATTAAAAATTATTAAGAAAAATAATCTAGACCATTAAATCTTGCAATTTCATTTGCCAACTCAATATTTTTTTCATATTTAATTACATGTATATTTGTAACTAAGATCTATAGTTGCAATTCATGTTGAATAAGATCCCACATGGTGTCTAATGACCCATGAACCACATTGTGAGTCATAGAAACAATTACATTTTCATCTATTTTTGCCCGACTATTAAAAATGGATGATATAATTGGAAGTTTCATTTTCATTTTCATCCAAACTAATATTAATTGCAAGTCATAATTGCATATGTAATTTTAAATCCCTTTGTAGTTGAATATATAATTACAAGTCATTTTTACCACATCCCACAAAAAATAGTTGCATCGTTAACAATGTCACAACGTTTAAATGTTCATTTGAATGCTATGCTATTCAATGTCATGTGAGAATAGGGTCAACCTAAGGTCAACTTAAGGTCGAATTGCTTAGGGAAAATTAAGGTGTGACTCAAAATTGTGTCATTTGTTTCTAGAAACCATGTGGTGATCAAAACAACTTTTAATCATTGCAATTTTGTGGTGATCAAATTTTTTTGACTAGTGATTGAAATAAAAAATTGAGCATGCAACCAATTTTTTTTCAAACAATGGCCAAATTGTTTTTGGGCAACAACTAAAAATTTTTAGCTGTTAAATCAATGGTGGAGATTGAACCATCGTCAATCGGACCACTAAAAATTTCAAATGGTGATAAAAGAACTTTCATGGCAATGATTAAATTTTTTTTTGAATGACAATTGAAAAAGCATTTTGAATGGTGATAAAAAAATTTCAATCACCAATTTGGCCATTAAAATGTTTTGATCACTTAAGTTGAAAAGAAATTTTTTCAAGTAGAGGCTGATTTTTTTGAGTATCCAATTTTTTTTCAATTGTTGGATCAATGGTGGAGATCGAATTAATGTCAATTGGATGATTGAATTTTTTTAGGTAACACCCAAATATTTTCTAGGCAATGAAAAAGAAATTTGGTCGTCCAATTTGGTGATTGAAAATTTTGACTTTCGAGTTTGAGATTGAAAATTGGGGAATTGAAAATTTTCAGCCACCAAAACCGATCTAACCGAAAAAATTCTGTCGTTGAAAAAATAGTCATTGTTCATCTTAATAGACAGTGACATGATGATGGACACAAATTGGGCATGTCACGTCATTTTTCACAACCTTGACATCAATAGTCGCAAAAAATGTTGATTTGCACACAAGTCATAAATGAATGGGTTAGAATGGACAAGATCCGTTATAATGCTTTATTTTTTAATTTGCATATTAACTGTTGGCCCACAAATAATTATATAAATAAAAATCAATTACAAAATAGTTGTTTCTAATAACCTCATGGATGACATGGCAATGGACATGCCAATTTCGATTTTCCATAGTGGCAATGCAATGACAAAATGTGGCAGGACCATGCAATTCATGGTTGTACACCTATTGTGTCAATATCAACTTTTGTGGAAAGTCTTGTAAATAAAATCAAAATACATTGATCATAATCATATATATATTGCATATTCTAATCATTCAAAGGCATTGCATGCAATTACAATGAATTTGATGAATTTCAGGCATGACATTTTAGTTATAAATGCATTGTACTTTTGTGATACAAATGCAACTTAATTGTAAATGATACACACTTGCACAATAATAAGATTTTCATGAACATGATTTTTAATAATGTACTTCAATCACTTTTGAAATAAATTTATCCACATTTTAAAGCATTATTCAAATAACATAAACAAACTCAATCTATTAGTCACAATCAATCACATCAATTGTAAAGGATTCATCTAGAGACTATGTGAAAATGGGTTGCACATTACTTATGTTTTTGTGGTTACATTCAAACATATGACATTTAGATGTTTGTTTTTAACCTTGCATGTATAATGCAAGAGTTATAATATGAATGTCCTAATATACATAGGGTATCAAATAGGCTTGTGTGTAGGTGTGCAAAAAACATCTTAAGGCCAATGAAATTACTAGATTGGTGGTTTAAAATATTTTTCTTACTTCTTATAAGTGAATTGACGATAAAATGTTTATTATGTAAGAGGGTTTGATAGGTTTGGGAGAATTTTAAAGGACCAATAGATGCTAGAAACAAATCATTATTTTCAATGCTAAGCATAATAAGGTTATGCGTAAACCTTAAGCTAATTTTTTGTAGGGCAATAGGATTGCTAGATTTGTTGATCTAATTTTTTTTTAAAAATTATCTCAAGTGAGCTAATAACAATCAATGTGTAATAAGCATTTACGGATAAAGTTCTAGCACATTATTTGTGCATTAAATGTTTTCTTTTGTTAACATCATTGCATGAAATCTTTATAAGTGTCTAATGAAATAAAGTTGTTAATCAATTGACAATTCTTCAAAGTGTGTGATGTGATGTGTGCAATGCAAAACACCCTTGCAAATGTGAGTTCATATAGTCTTGCATTTATGATAGAAATTTGAAATGAACAAAGATATTTCATGATTTTGCCAAAAATCATGGTTGGTTGGATAATCGGTTTGACCATATTCGAATGTAAAGTGTGAATTGTGTGATTGTTACCACCCTTAAAAAAGAATTACAAATTTAATTGCAAAAGTCGAGGAATTTAATACTAGATGATGATGTTCAAGAAAGTTGAAAGGAAGGACCATCAAGTTAATTGAAAGAACTAATAGCTAAATGAAAGGCTTGGATTAACATATTAAAGAAGGTATTGTAATTAAAGCCCCTTCCTACTTCTATTAATTAGAATACCAACATGACCAAAATTAAAGTTGATCAAAAGAAGGTTCATGCATACCAATGCCCAATTGGAAAGTTCCATCCATTGGTGCATCCAATGCCCATTGATTCATGCAAGAACATGAAAGCTTATTCATCATTCTTACGTCACGGAGTTACACAATATATGATGATCACCTAGCAACAATATGGTTGATAGCACCGGAGCATTGCAATAAATTACAAAAATGTTCAAAATTTTGAACTTGGTTTTATGGTAACGACAAACACAAAAAATGGATGAACAAGTACTATAACTTGGAGAGAAAAGGACATGGTCCCAAAAGTAAAGAATAATTTGAACTTTTTGGCCTGGGAATTGTTGGCTCTTCAAGTAAAGGGCGAAACATTAGTGCGATGTCACCATGACATCAAATTAATGATGTCATTCAAAAATGGAAAATTAATATAAAAACCACGTCAAAATCAAGTAAAAGTGAACCTATACTATTCAACAATGTGTTACAACTTACATGAATGAACATTCTTAAAACCTAAAAGATTATTACAAATTTTTTAAAAATTTAACTTTCTAGTATCTATCTATGAACTAAAGTAGTTTGTTTTGTTTTCTTTGTCATGTTGAGATCTCCCTAACCACGGTGTTTCATGGCACGTGCTTGATATTTTCGCAAGCTCTAGGGGTGCGCCCAACTTGTTTGAGATTATTTGGAGTTACAATGTGAAAGTTATTGATTATTGAACCATTTTGTCAATGAAAACTAAATAAAATCAAAACTGAAAACTGTATTGAATTTTGAGAACAGGGTGTTCTTGGTATTGTTGGAAAGCCCCTAAAGAGTCACATTTAATAGAGTTTATTTCATAATTTTCAGAGCTAAGGTATGAAAGATATTGATTTTTGGAGTGAATTTTTGTTACTGGAAATTCAAACAAATTGCAAAAATTGGGTTTGGAAGGAAAAATCAGTTGAGCCCTCAATGTGTTCACATTATCAAATTTAGATATGTTCAATTCTGAAAATGTGAAAAATAAACAATGTGTTCACACTTGGGCCCACAACCCAGGGTACACTATTGTTAAATGAATCTAGGTTTTTTGGTAAATAAACGTAGGTTCAAGGGTTGATGCCCAAAGTTCCACTTATAATAAACTATGCTAGTGTAGCCTGTGTCGTTGGCTCAAGTGTGAACACATTGAGGGTTCAATTGATTTTTCCTTTCAAACCCAATTTTTGCAATTTGTTTGAATTTTCAGCAACAAAATTCACTAAAAAATCAATATTTTACTCACTATATGTCTGAAAATTGTGAAAGAAACTCTAATTAAATTAGATTTGCCAAAGGCAAGTTTTAAACATCAAGAAATGCTTCCAAAATTCCAATACAGTTCTTAGGTTTCAATTTTATTTAATTTTCATTGAGAAAATGGTTCAATAATCAATAGCTTCCACATCAGAGCTCCATAAAGTCTCAAACCAAGTTGGTGCACCCCGCCTCACTGAGAGCTTTCTGAAGATACCAAGAGCATGACATGAAGCACTGTGATTTGGAAGATCTTAGCCCTACAAGATAAAACAAAACAAACTACCTTGCTTCATAGATAGCTGAGTGGTCCAAAAGAGAAGACTATAATAATACACAATGTTTTTTGGAGAGCCCAAAGTTTGATCACATTTTTTTTTCATGGGCCAATCAAAGTTGCCCATCACCAAAAAAATAAATCTGAACTTTTTAAATTAATTAACTAGTATGAATCATACTATATCATACATTATAAAGTGATTTTGTAGATTCGGATCATCGTGCTTGTGTAGTACAAGTGAAAATGTGACACTATTCCCAACAAAAAAAAACTCAAATAAATTGCATTTTTAAAATGTCCAAGTGAAGTCAAATCCTTTTTTAATTGTTAGGGATTGTTATGCGGAGGAGGACGTTCTTGTTGCCAAGTATTGCAAAATTGAAAAGGAAAACATTGTATCTAACCTTTTAAGATTTATAACAATTATACACAATATGGACACATTTGAAGCAAATTGAGTCCTTGAGTTGAACCCCGCCTTGGACCCCAGCTTGCATCTTCGTTCTTCAAATAGTGAGCTTTCCTTTTGCAACTCTTTTATTTATTTATTTATTTATTTAGGTTTGAATCAATTGATTTTCCCTCCAAAACGGTGCGACGACATAGGTTTAGCCTGAATTTGCCACTCTTGGGTCTTGGACCCTCGTCTAAAGGCCTTGGGTCCAATTTATGGCTCTCATCCCATAGGATTGCTCTATTTCAGTGGACCCTGGACCTTGGACCCTCATCTAAAGTGGCCCCAAAAATTCCTTTTGAACCACCCCTGGAAAAGTGGGAAAACGAACGTGTTTTAAATTGCCTGTTTGGACTCAAAACAAAAGTTAAAGAGAAAAGGGTTTAGATTGGTCTATAAAACTGAACCTTTACCCACAACCCCACTAGTTGGGCCTCTATCCATGTTTATCACATCCAACATAAATTGTCAATTACCATAGTAACTCGAGGGTTAAGCATCTTTGACACTACTTATGTTATTTTCAGAAAAAAAATCTTTACTTTGAAAGTGTTTGAATGATGCCACATGGCGCTCTGAAATTTCAGATTACGTTTTGAACCCTCAGGCCTACCTCCACTAAATAATGAATTTTTAAAAAAAAAATTCTTTTTAAAGAACGAAATTTTGTTGAAGGAAAGTATTTAATCTTCAAGAATATTTGATTTGTTGCAATGAAAATTTCAAAATCAATTAGTTATTCTATGCCACCCTGGTACTAGTGTATTCCCTTACCTTGATTACTCACCCATAAACGAGAAAAAGTGCATGGTTTCTAAGAGGATCTCCACTCCACAACTATAAATTACATCTTTAAAAGAAAAGAAGAAAAGAATTTACTGTTTAATTTTCAGTGTCTCATCCATAAACATCAAAAAAATTCATTTTAAATAATAAATAATAATTGAAATCTTTACATTTGAACAAATCATTATCATTAATCAAAATCATGATATTTTTTGTTAACAAAATCATGATATTTTTATTTAAAAAATTATCTCTCATGAACCCAACATTTTGACCATATTTATTACATAGCAAGAAACTTTTCACTATCATCTTGCAAAATTTTAAATATCAAAGGATTTTATTTTATTTGTGAGATCAAGATGCTTTAAGTAAGTTGCATATTATTGGAAAGCTATAATAGGGTTAGGGGGTGCAGGAAAATGGCCCCATTGCTATATATTTTGGATGAAGTATCATTGTCAAATAGTTGAACATTGCATTGGGCCGGAGAAGAATTTTTAAATGATCAATTGATTTACTCAGTCCACGTTTTCAAGTTTATGGATGAGAAAGCCAAAGGAATCAACGTTGTACCTTGGATGTGCTAAATACTAATGAAAGGCTTGTTACTCGATGGGAATGCTTTTAAATATTTCATCCAAAATAATGTGTACAAAAGCCATTAAATTACTATTGTGGGTGGATATGTAGGCATAAGAGAAAATTTGATCAAATATATTTTGTAATTAAAAAAAAATTGGCAACAAATTTCGTCTCCATTCAGTCTCTTTGTATTTTTCTCGTCGCTTCTTCTCCTCTTTCGCCCCCACACATCCCACCCACACCTACCTCCAACTGCAACAAAACAGCGTCGCCGTCCCTCCCTGTATGTGCGCCATGCGCAGAAGACGGGACCCCACTCCCGCAGGAAATCTCTTGGTCGTCGTCGTCGTCGACGTCTTCTTCTTGTTCTTGTTTCTTCTTCCGCCGTCTGTCTTTCTGTCCTGTCGATCTGATATTGCCTGATCTGCTGTTATTTACTTCTCTGGGCTGCACCACACCGCGAAGCATCTCCAAAGTTGCGAAAAGGACAGACAAAAACAATTAATTGACTCATACATCATCACATCATGGATCGATAGATAGGTAGAGAGATCCATGATGTCTGAAATGACCTAAGTCTTTTTACGATAGCAAGCAATGCATGACGCCGGCTCATCTATCTATCTATGTATATATATATATATGCATCTCTCTCTCTCATGTTGCGTGAGAGAGACGGACACACAGACCAAAAGAAAGAGTCGAGATCGACTTGATCTCATGCACTCTTCTTCTCCAATTAACTCTCTTGTCAGATCATAAACTGCATGAAATGGAAGTTTAGGAGAAATGCAGTTTAGGAGAGAGTTTTGACAAGATAAGACACACAGAGAGAGAGAGAGAGAGAGAGAGAGAGAGAGAGAGATTCTCGAGAGAGATTGAAGAATTCTTTCTTTCTTTCTTTTTTTTCTTTTTTTCTTGAGCATGGCATTCACAGGAGCGCAATTCTACAGTGTCATGGTGGGAGTGGTGCCGCTTTACGTGGCCATTTTGCTTGGCTACGGGTCGTTGCGATGGTGGAAGCTGGTGCAAGAGCCACAGCAGTGCGTGGGCATTGCGCAACTCAACACTTACTTCCTCATTCCCGCTTACGTCTTCCGTGTGCTGGCTTTCAACAACCCCTACACTCTCAGCCTTCGCATCCTTGCTGCGGATTTCCTCTCCAAAGTCGTCCCTCTCTGTTAAGTCCAGCATCAGCAATGAGATTCTCTCTCTCTCTCTCTCTCTCTCTCATAGTTTCTTTTGCAGTCTTGATCCGGAGTTGCTGTTGATTGTGCTCTCTTTGCTGACAATTTTGCTGCTCTCTCTTGTTTTTTTGTACAGGTATGTTATTTGTGTGGGCCGCGGTGCCGTCGTCCTTGTACAGTAGCACAAAAGAAGAAGAAGAAGAAGCAGCGAGGAGGAGGAAATTCGACTGGGCGATTTCCTTCTTCATGCTTGCGACTTTACCTAATACGGTGATCGTGGGGATCCCCCTTCTGCAGCCGATGTATGGAAAGATTGCGATTCAAGGTAGCATCTGCATCATCAGTGCACAGTGTCTGTTTTGGTACAATGTGTGCATTGTTCTGTTCGAAGTACGTGCAGCCCAGCTTCAGATCACTGCAGACATGCAGCTGATGATCAAAGCCAACAACAACAAGAAGGAGCTGATCTTGGCTCAGAGGCAAAAAATGCACATCATGTCTGCTGCAGCTCGTGGAGGAGGAGCTGCTGTAGCTTCTCATGCTGTTGTTTATCCTGATGAGGAGGAGAATGATCTCGAAGAAGCTCATGTTGATCATGATACCTCTTTCCGTAGTCTTGATATAGTAGTCGAGACCGTGAGTAATCATAATCTTCTTGCCGCACAAGATCATGAGCTTCTCAAGAGACATGAGAACATCATGAGCTTCTCAAGAGGCAACAACAACAGTTGCGGTACTATTACTTCAGATGCTGCAGGAAACTCATGCAGCTCTCCGAGTGAATCAGAGATTGAAGCTGCTGGAGCTGCTGGAGCTGCTGCAGCATTCGCAACTAAGGCGGAAGAGTTGGACCAGCTTCCTGGGTTGTTGGCTAACAAGAAAGAGATGGTAGTTCACGATTTGTCCAGCAAGCAGACTTTGATCAGTATAACTATGCTGCAGCAGGTGCAGCAGGAAGCAAAGGTCGAAGCAGCTGGGGCTGATCATACTGCAGGGGGGGATTGCACAGAGAGCAGCAGCACATTTACCATAAGACATGATCATGAGCAATTTGAGAGCCGTACCATCTACAAGCTGGAAGAGATTCAGCAGGTGAAGAGAGAGACTAGCCCAGAGCAGCAGCTGGGAAGATTCAGCATGCTCCAGCAAGTGTGCAAGAGAGTGCTGTTCAGACTTTTGAGACTCCCCATCTTGTATGGCAGCGTGCTTGGGTTCACCTACTCTCTTCTTGCCAGCAGGTAGGTCATGACAGGTGCAACTGTTGATTCATGAGCTTGAACTCTTTAGACTTCAATGGATCTTCCAAAGTACCTAAAATTATCAGAGCTTGCTCTTGATTTTCATTCCTGCTGTGAAGCATTTCATGCAGGGAGGAGGAACTCACTAGAAACACATGTTCTGGATTTGGAAATTAGGGTTCAGTTTTGACTTGGTGTACATGTTGAGCTTCTGATGCAGGTGGGGATTTAACATGCCGCAAATTGTGGAAGCCTCGCTGCAGATTTTGACCAATATGACTCTGGGAGCTTCCATGTTTGTCCTTGGTACTTAAGTAGCTGAACATCTTTCTTTGACTTGTCTACCAAATTCACTTATGCTTGAAATCCAGTTGAATTCTTATGATTGAATGTTCAAACCCCATGATCAAATCCATCATCATCTACTACTGCATAAAATTCTGAACCCAACTGCAAATCCACAGCAATTTCAGCTGCAAAATTTTAGACATGGGCTTGAGGAGGAGGAGAGGGAGGAGGAGAAAGAGCACACATGGAACTTCTCTGTGGGCCAGACCTTAACTCCTCTTTGGTTCTGTGAGCCTGCTGCAGGTCTGTTCATGGCAAACCAGCCAAAGCTGTTGCCATGTGGGTTGTGGAAAACCATAGGAGGTATTGTGATTCGCTTTGGAGTTGGACCTGCAATCATGGCCATAGCTTCTGTAGCAGTGGGCATTCGAGGGAACAGTCTGCAATTTGTTATCACTCAGGTACAGGGAATTACCTACAGTCTGCCATTTTTGCGTATAAACTTCTTGAGCCGAGTCTCTCTAAGTACCATGCCTCTAATATACCTTCAACATTTGTTGCTTAGGCTTGAGTCCTTGTGTATACATGTCTTAGTAACAAGCAACCTGAAGCAAATGCAGCAACAAGCCCCAACAATTTACAGGAAATTCCTTAAATTCAGTCATATTTCAGATTCATCAAGTGGGTTCCTGAATCCATGAAGTGAATATCAAGCATGACCAGAAAACAATCTGATACAACCAGGTGCTCTAGTCTGAATTTTTTGATATCTTTGTAGAGAGAAAACTCCACCATCAAGCAAGTTTTCAAAGTCAGATCATGCTTGTCTTTTGTGGAGGTTCAATTTGGGTTTCCATCTTGGTTTGATTTTGCATAACCCTAAATGTGAGCATCATCATCATATAAGATGCTCTCAAACTGAGGGATGGGTTATATGAGATTTGGAACTCTCAAATTAATAATCCATGAGCTTTATGTAGTGCAGAAAATTTTTGTTGGTTACTATGTGTTTGATAATTTTGAATGTTCTGCTGTTAACAGGCTGCAGTCCCACAAGGCATAATCACTTTCATTCTTGCCAACGAGTACAACCTGCATGCTGATATCTTTGCTACTGCGTAAGTTATATCCAAATCACCAACTCCCTGGTACATGATCATGTGTAGAGTTAAAACCTGAAGCTTGTTGCTTGTGCTCATGAATGCGAACTTTGCATAGCTATGAGTATTGGATGCATGCACAAACATCAGACATCTTTTTCTCTTGTCAAATCAAAGAACTGATGGAAACTTGTTTTTGTGTTTTTGTGTCACAATCCATACTCCAGGGTATCATTCCAAATGTTGATTTTCCTGCCAATCGTTCTCCTCTACTACATCCTTCTTGGCCTGCTGTAATACAACAAAGATGCTTACTGACTGTGAGTCTAGTGAGGAGGTGGACTTCTGAAATGGATTAAGCCAAGCTGCATGAGCTTCTCAAGAGTGAAAGGACAAAAGCAAGAAATGCTGTTTATCATCCTGCTCTCATTTACATTAATGGAGGAGCTTCACCAGTGGCCTAAAACATCACTGACCTTTTTTTATAGTCCATGAGTTCAATAATAAAGAGAACAAGTACAAGCTTGACAATAATGTTACTAGTAAGTTAATTTTTTTTCTGGAAGAAACTTTCATTCTTATTTCACTAACATCAGCATATTGAACGGAGCAAATCTGAAGTTGTGGCTTATATGGACAGCAATATCAAAACACACACTTCATTTGCGGGTGATTTCTAGTTGACCTCTTCTGATAGGAAGCTTAATACTTGTGCTTCCAGTAACAAGAGCAGCTGAAGCCACCAATTAGGACATCAAATGTGTTTTTTCCTTAATTGTTGCATTTTTTGAATACTTCAATTTGAAATGACCAGTTTTGTAAGCAAGTTTTGACACTTTGAAGCAAGTTTTTCTAAGGGCTTGCTGCCTCTCTGATGTGAAAGCAATGCAAGTTTCTGCACCCCTGCTGGTCTTCTATGACCTCTCTGCACATGGTTGGTGTAAAGATTTGCTTGTGTTCTGATAGCCAGTCTTTTCCTCAAAAATACAAGAAACATATGTTCTCTGACAACCATGTGAGGCAGTGGGTAGAGGAGAAACATGCACTTCTCTATGATAAGAAAGCATAAACGGAGAATTTGCGACCATGAAACCTTCCAGCTTCTCCCAAAGGATTTATCAACCTAACTTTGCAACTGCAAGAAATCCATCAAAATCTTGCTTTTGAAGAGAGCCTCCAGTCCTGGCTTCATCTAGTTTTTTCAATTTCAAAGAACCTTGGGTTCCTTGGGATCCTAGCTTTTTTTTCGTTTTCAGGAACTCATGGTCCAACTCCAGAACAGTTATTCACACTACTGAAATTCCAGGTTTAGTTTTAAGTCGAAAAAAATCCAAAGTTGGTACAAACATGAAAAATTATGAGCGTATATGTTTTATGAGTGTTTGTTCCCTGCAATGGATCCCCAAACAAGCATAAATAGATATATCATATGACATACTGACAAGAAAGCGGAGATTCCAAAACTGAACATTGACACCATACAGAATAATGTCTGAATTTCTATATGTGCAAATGATAAGGCATCCCAACAGTACAGCTTCTAGTCCTCCCCTGAGAAATATCAAAAACTCTAGAATCTGTCACAAGAACACCATGATACTACTGTCCCACAAAGCACACACACACTCCCATCAAAGTTTATCACCCTTGATCAACATCTGTATACTACCAGACACAACAAGATTAGAAAATGGAGCTGCTGCACTCACTGATGACAGACAGCAAGTCTTGCTTGGGCTACCTATTGCTTTTAGCTATTTCCGAAATTGTAGTAAATTTAGAACTTCAACACCACAAGTCGTATACAATATAATCTACACCCACCCTGCTGCACCCTTCAAATTCTGGAAGGGCATCATCACCCTTACTTCTGTACAGCCGTCAGCTTACACTGGCCACCATAATACCTGGCACAGCCAAAATTGTAACACACACAGCTTATCTGTGTGTTGCAGTGACTTGCTCTATTTCCTTTCTTAATGAATCACTGTTTGTGTAGCTTCACTGAAGAAGCAGAGACCCAAAGAGACAGATCCCTTCACCCATCTAAAATTCAATGTCACTGTCATTGCCATTATGACTTACCCGGCAGTGTCTGAGTTGCCAGGCTGCACTTGTTGAGAAACTGAAGCCAACTATTGTTGAGGGAGGAAAAAACGCTGTGTAAAAAGTATTACCAGTGATGACCTTGACATAAACCTGATTTCACAGACCCAAAGTCCCTGTTTCTTGTTTGTTAGCAAGCTCCCAGTTGAAGCTCCTAATGATGTAGTATCCTTGCAAACTTCCCTTTGACATGCTTCTTACAAAAAGCCCTTGAGCAGGCAGCCAACTAGGTTCATGTCTCTGATCAGCAGCCACATCTTCTTCTTCAATGCAAATCATGAACACAGGTTGCTTGAACCAACTCAATGCAGTTCTTGAATTCCAAGTTCAATGGAGTTCTCAAATTTTTCTGAGTTTGGTTTTGGGGGGTGGGGGGGGCTACACAGCCACCTAGAAGAGGAAAACCAAAACCATTTCGAACAAGGGGAGCATGTTTAAAGCAAGCTCAGAAACCCAAATTGTAATCAAGAGAGTGTTGGACCAGACATGCTGCTTGTGTCAGGCTCTGGAAAACTGAAACTTGCATCCATTGTGAAGGACCCTAGTGTTGTGGGTGAGAAAGTGGAAGGGCTCATGCCAAACATACCAAAGCAGCTGCTGCTGATCCCCAAGCCAGTTGGACTTGGTAGGCCAAAGGGAATGGCAAATTTTGGAGACAAAGGAGCAGGGAATCGTGATGGTATGGGAGCCACAAGAGGAGGAGGAGGAGGAAGAAGAGCTGCAGCATCCGCAGCAGCCGATGAAGATTTTAGTCTCAGGTTATTTCCTTCCGCTTCTTGCACTGCACTTTCTACTAGCTGCTGCTGCTGCAGAGCGGCAGCTTTAGGAGACTCCAATGAGCTCAATGAACTGACCCATACCTGGTCACTTGGAGTCAAGACTGGTAGAGGAGAAAACGATAGGGGAGAGACTGGAAACGGCGAAAGCTTTTGGACAGAATTCTGAGGAGGGGAAAACCCACCACCGCCACCAAAAGGTAAAGAGCTGAAACCTGGAGGAGCTGCAGAAGATGTCGCCAAGCTGGGTAAGCTGGAGGTTGCAGCAGTCTTGTGCGGTTGTTGTTGAGGTATAGAACTTGTGTATGCGAAAGTCGGTCGCAACGGCGGTGGGGCAATCCTTTGCAACCGTGAGACAGCAGGCTTAGTAGGCACAACAGGGCCAGGGCCAGGACCAGGCTGCTGCTGCTGCTGCTGATCCAGCACTAGAGATCCCGAGCCTGACGAAGCGGATGAGGAGGAGGTACCCGTCAGCTGTTGTACCAGAGACCTAAAACCACTGGGCGCCGTCTTGTATATCTGGGGTGCTGCTCGGAGCTGCTGCTGCTGCTGCTGCTGCTGCACCATTGGCCGCCGTACCCCTTTGGCTATCTTGCTGGAAGCTTTGTTCACCGCCAAAGGAGGAGGACCGCCGCCGCCGCCACTCCTGCCACGACTCCCATCCTCCACCACCTTCCCTGTTCCTCTACCCGACACATCCATCGCCACAGGACCTGACATTCCCTTCCCCATCTGCAATTCCCAAGCCCCCCTTATACGTCTTCCTCTTGCCTCCTACTCCTCCTCCTCCTCGGGGGTCTCCTTGAAGCCGTTGAAAAGCTCCAACAGTCCGAAAATCTTCCACAACAATCAGTTCTTCTTTTTTTTTCCCTTCCTTTTTTGTGGTTTTCTCTTTTCCTCACCTTCTCCCCCAAAGGCTTCCACTAGGCTCCAAAGTCCTCAAACCTTCCAAAACTGAACAGAGCTCCTCCCTTCCTCCTACAGCAAACACCAATTATTTTTCAATCTCTCTCTCTCTCTCTCTCTCTCTCTCTCTCTCCCCTCGCACCACTCGCTAGACTTAGCAGGCACCAACAACAAAACATACCCAAAACAAACCTCATCACGAGGAGACGAGAAACACCTTCAGAGTGAAAATCAAAAGCAGATCAACCATCTCCATCTCCTCTCCTCCCTATTCCCTCGCACTCTCTCTACTGTCTCTCCCTCCCTCGCTTCTCCAGACTACTGTCCTCTCGTCCGAGGCCAAATCCAGTCAAAGGATTGCCTCGCGTTTGACCAGTCAAAGCGCCTATCTTTGACCAGAAAGCGTCTGCTTGCTGGCTTGTGCTACCTACGCTGCGCACCAGGCAGCGTCAACAGAAAGCATTTTTTCATCCAGAAACCAGCCACACCAAACGTCATCCCACAACACTCAAAATAAAGAATCTGATGAAATATTTGGGAATTGATGTCATTTGTTGGAATGTAATCCTCCAAATTAATTAATTAATTAATTAAATTATTCAAAAAACAAGTGTCAAAGTGTCACTTAAAACAGACTAAAACCAAGGAAAATATATATTTTTCTCGAAACTCGAAAAGGGGTCTAGTGCTATTTTTTCAAAACAAATTTAAAACAAACTATCACTCATTCCCTTCTTGTGCTTTCTTGTGTTGGTCATTCACTTCTCACACTCAAAGAGCATTCGTAGCTCTCCAGTGTGCCACTCCAATGACACAAAAATTCACTCAATTCGATTCAATTTGGTTAAGGAATGAGGAAAATATTGAAAAGTGTTTGATGATAGAATACATGTTCGATGACAATGAACGATTCTACCCTACTAACCTCTAGAAACATCATTGGCAATAGGCTACCATGAAAGACTGGCGAGTGAGCCACATAATTTCCTGGTTGGCTATATAGTAGTAGTACATAACACATGTCATGGCCTAGTGTTTTGCATTGAGCTCACTCACAATAACTTAACTTGAAAGGGCGGCCAACCAGTTGTTGTAAGTTCCGCCCACGTTTGTGCACAATAACTTGCCAGGCCAGGCAGCCCGACCAAGTGCAAGTTCCAAACCATGTTCATGCTATATTGGCATCATTTGCGTGCATGAGAAATTATGATTGGGAAATCCAAAAACATGATTGAAACCAAGTGGGACCATATTACAAAAGGAGGTGGAACCACATGCGGAGTTCGAACTAGTGTTGGCCTGGTATAAATAAACTTGAGTTTATGAAATAGATGTGCAGTGGTATCAATATTTATTTTTAATAAAAGCCAATATATATATATATATATATATATAGTGTGAACTCTAGTCTCAATGTAAATGCCAACAGATTTTCAATTATGCAAGAATTTTCATTTGACTTTGGGTGTTTCAAATCATGTCATGAATTCAATAACCAGACATGGTCTTATGACATCCATATTTAGGGCTAATTAACATCAAAGGCGAAGGTTGATATTACAACAAGATGAATTCTGAAATTGAAAAAAGTGGCCAAAATATGAACATGTGTTTGTTCATGTGTACTTGAGAGATAGCTCAAAAGCATTCTCCAACTTTTAACTGGTGTTAGCCTATTGTAAAGTTGAAGGGAACCAACCTAATAACACATAAACAATTAACCATAAATTGCATATGCCACTTTGGATTGATTGAGCCATAGTTATCATAAATTGTTACAATAATCCATTGCTGATACCAAAGAGTGGAAAATGAAAGTTGTTAGGCGCAACTTTAGCACACCCTTAACACCTTATCTTGGGCCATTCCTCCTTACCCCTTTGGAGATTATCAAAGGGAGGAGTTATAAATTATTGTTTATTTATTTATTTATTTATTATTTATTTTCTTATTTGTTGCAGACAATTATCCCACTCTTTCTAACCACTCCCTTTTCTACCTTTTCCTTTGTCTGTTGCATACAACTATCCTACTTTTTTATCATTCCTTTTTTCTTGCACTTAATTAGCTACAACCTTAAATCAAGTTAACTTCATGCAAGCATTTTTAGACCAAAAGCACAATAAATCTTTACCAACAAAACAAATGCCACACCTCCAAGAAGTGGTTATAACTTGTAATTTTGGTTCAATCCTCAAGTCTTCCACTTCTTCCTCATTACTAAACCATAACACCGTTTCTACACTGCTTTCTTTCAATACACACTTCCTCTCCACTACCTATATCTTCAAAGTTTTTTACCACATTCCCTAAACAATCTTCTTCTCTACTCTCCTCTACTAGACAACTTGAGTTCTAAAACTTCTTGTTGTTGTTACACAAGAAGGCCAACCTTTACCTTTGTTCCTAGGTCTCACACCCCACAAACTCCAATTTCTTCCCCTTTTATATTTGTAGCCCTCTTACTCCAGCAAGTCTAAGTACCTTTGCTTGACCTCCACCAGCCGCCTCCCACTCACCATGTTCATGAGTTCCTCCCCTTGTGCTGCCACAATTGCCATTACTTGAAGATCTTGCCTCCATTTTCCAACAATTGTTGATTTGACCACTCCTTTAAAAGCTGGCCAGTTCATGATGTTATGGCTTCCCACCTTCATCCTTTTTGCCTCTTCATAATTGTTAAGATTTCATGCCTCTAACATCATCATTCCTTCCTTCTCACAACCTCCTTCCCACGCTCCATTAATCATTCAAAAAGAAGAAAAGAAATCAACATTAATTCTTTGTTTCTTAGCTCTTTAGAGGCACCACTAGTGATGCCCTACCTTAACCCTAATTGCTTAAAAACTTCTAAAAACCCTCCTTCCCCTTGCCCATACCCTTTTCTTTGATGAGGTTAACTAGTCTTGAACAAGGGCAAAAAATTTGACCTTATCCTCAAACGGTCAACCTTTTTCCCCCTTTTCTTAACCAAGCCGCCCCCTCAAGCACTACTAGGATAAGGGCATACTTCTTAACCTAATCCTTTAGACTCAAGCTTAACCTGCAAAATTTCCTTATCCGTCCTAACCTTCTTAATAAAAACTGAGTTAGGCTAATTTGAGCCCAACAAAAGTTGCATAATATGAGTACCAACCTTGGTGTCCAAACCTTAATACCAACTTGGTCTAATCCCAAATTGATATTTCCACACATTGGAGCATTATTGGTATCAACCCACTATCACAAAAGTGAATACCAAGCTAATTTGGTCATTAATGCCAACATTGATACCAATGTTATACTTGATGTAAACTTCTATTTTAAACCAACATTGGTTTAAGCTTTAATTTTGTGACAAATTTTCGTCATTTTGTGAAGACTATTTTGAAAATAAAACATTTTGTCACAAATTTTTTATTTTAAAAAACTTCACAAAAACATTTTTATTAAAAATCACCAAAAATAATTACCACAATTAGCTAAAATATGAAAAAATGTTTAAGATATTTTACTTTCATGTTTTGAATATCATCCAACTTAACCACATATACTTATGGATGATCACCATTTGAAGAACATCACAAATTGAGGAAAAAAAAAATGAAAATTGCACAAAATTGTTACCGTATCTTGTTGAATGCAAAATTAGCTTAGCTTAACAACTTAATTTAGGCCACTCCCCCCTTAGCTGTTGGAGGACATTTAAAGGGTGTCACAGTTAGGAAATGAATTCCTTCTTTGATTTTTTGTGTGGATATAATTATTTTTATCATGCATTATCTAATCTGAACAATAGCTACCCTTCTTATTCAAAACACTATTATCTTATTTTTGTTATATTAACCACAACCCTAACCTAGTGAATCACAACCAGTTAATAATTGAATTATTTTTCTCTTTTTGAATATAATTATCTTTTTCCTAGCTTGTTTGATTCAAACAACAACTATCCTTCCTATTCACAACACTATCTTTTTACTCTTACTATACTAACCATAACCTTAACCCAATGAATCACAATTAGTTAAGAATTAAACTCTATTTTTCTCTATTTCATTTTTCAAATATAATCATTTTTCTTTTGCCTTGTCTAAGCCAAACAACAATTACCTTTCCTACTCAAACACAATCCTTTTATTCTTGTTATAATTAACCATAATCCTAAACTAGGGATTCACAACCAAGACCACACACACACAACATGCAGCAATTGGAATAATATTCGTCAAAACAAAATTTGTCGTAACCCCACTTTGGGGCTAAGTGTGAGAATGCAATTCACACTCCCAAAAGTGGGAAAATGGAGTCCTCCGGGACTCCCGAAAACTCAGAAGACGATTTGAGGGGTCAAATCTCCTCGCCTTGCTACGTTCTTTATATCAATGGAAAGTTCTTGAAGAGTAGATGCCCAAAATGGCCTCGCATTGTCCATTTGGACATCTTCAGCCCAAGTTATGGGCAAAAGAAGGGCCGGGAGTCAAACTGCCAGTTTGACTTTCGACCACTAAAAGTCGGGAATCGACCTCTTCCCGACGTTGCCTCAAGGAATGCAACACGGCGTTGAAAAGCTCTCGACGAGAGCTACAACTTTGGTTCAAACCTCATCCTGATCCGAGATCGGGGCAAGGAGCTATGAGCGTCCAAAGTCCCAGGCCTCCAACCTGGGACAATTTCGGGACTCCAACTTGGGAGTCCTGGGAAAAAGAGCCATTTGGATGTAGCCTCGGCGGAGAGTTGCAAAGTATACTACATGGGGGAAGGTGGTGGCCTCCCCCGAGTCTGGGCCGTGGTGAGTCTTGTGTGTAAAAATGCCCGTGGTTTGTCCCAACACCCAAGGGTGTTCCCGAATGCTAACTAACCCTCTTGTGATTGGTTTTGGATGTAGATTCAAGCTTGATCTTCTAGTTCATCTTCTTAGTCTAATCACGGGATTTCTAGCACGCCCCTCTACCCCTCTTTAGTGCTAGAAGTCGGGAGCGCCCCTCAAGTCCCAACTTTCCGCAACTTTACATAGTTGGACCTCAAGTGGGTTCAACTCGGGACTTGGGAATGCGTCAAAATTTCACACACAAAAAAAAATAAAAATTTACATGGGGTTATTTAATCCCTAGTTGTGCATTTCCTTTCCACCAAGCTCCTACTCATGCTTGATATAACATTATCATGTCTACCAACAACTTTTCCTCTATATCCTACCTCCACTCATAGCCTTGCTAATAACACTAACGGTCCCAACTCTTTGAGACTAAGTTTTTTTCCTATCTGTTTTACCTCACTCAAGGGGACAAACCTCTACTTTTTCCCTAGATCAACCCTTTCTTCCACCTCTTCATCTTCCTTTTTTACCAAATCAAGCACAAGGTCCATGTACCTCTCCCACCTTCACCTTTGAAGGGAACACCCACCAAAATCGTTCTTGAGCAGCCGCCATCACCCACCAATGATACCTCCAACTCCACCTTCTACTAATTTGTGCACATTTGAATAATCCACCTCCTCATGATGTAGTAGGAGGAACCTCCTCCTGTGAATTCACCTTTTCATGATATATCTAGGGAAAAGATGTTGCTCAAAGATGAAGATGGACACATGGGTCTCGTTGAAAGGGGATGGCATGAAGAGAAGATGTTCACCAGGGAAAAGATTGAATCAAGGAGAGGATGGGTCCAAAGATGATCTTGCTTTGGAGAAAAGGTGATCTTGGCGAGAACATGTCACTTGTTGACGATCACCTCATTTTGTGTCCTGGGGAGGTCAAGTGACATGAACATTGTTGGGAAAAGGATGGGAGTGAAAGAGAGGGATTTGGAAAGTAGGTAGGCAAGAAAAGAAATTGACTTTTGGGGAACAAAAAAAAAACCAAATTTTCGCAGCAAGTGAGTTTGGAGAAACACCAGGTGAGGCTTTGGGGGGGGGGAGAGCGGGGGGCTCAACTATTAACCAAGCCTAATAAAGGAGAAGGTTCCCATTCTGGGTTAGGATGTCAAGGTCCCCAACCCTTATTATCAAAATGTGATGTACATTGCATCATATTTAATTCATTGTTCTTATTTAATGTTTGCCATCTATGACATATCAATGCTTGTACTTAATCATCATGGATTGCAAAGAATCACTCCAAAAACAAATCGATATTTTCATTCAAACTTTGGGAGGTGATACCTAACAAGATGATACAAATGCTAAGGTGGGCTGAAGTCCAACCAAAGAAATTCATGGTGAGATAATTTGACTGGTGAAAGTGTAAATCTTGATGTTTTGTTGCTACTCAAACAAGCTTCCTATTCAACTTTGAATGGTATAATCTTTTTATGGGTTTCACATAAATGGTTAAATTCTTTTGGAGTTGTGTTCACGCTAGTAAGAACTAGTCCTATAGTTGAGACATCAAACCTTGAGTCATTATGGAATGTGGAAATTGAAAAGTAAAAATTAACCCCTTTTTTCCAATAATCTATGAGCATTTAGGATTATGTGTTTATTGTGATGTTTTGAATCATACAACTGGTTTTTCCATGCCTTATATGCTAGATGGGCAGACTTCCTGGTTGTTAGTGATGGCCATCAGTTCTACTGGGAGGGCACCTAGAAAATTCCAACATACAGCTTGGTAGTCTCAACATCTGAACTCTAAACCCTAATTCTGAGTCTGTAAAATGGCTTCATGAATCCTTATTATATTTGTTATATATTTTCCTTTCTTTTTCAGAAGATTCCTATGAGAATTTTGGTTTCTTCAGTCTTGGTAGTGCTCTCTCCAACTTCACATTGATTCTCCCCTATGCTGGTTTGGAGGAATGCCCAAACAATTGTTATAAGCAAAGGATCAAATCATAAGTACTGCTTAATTAAGTCTTCCACTCTTCTCTTCTTTGCTTGAAACAATTTTCTATCTATGAAGGTAGTTTGTTTGTTTTGTTTGTTTGTCACATTGAGATTTTCCCAAACCCTAGTGCCTCATGTCACGTTCTTGGTACCGTTGGAGAGACATGGATAAGTAAGGGTGCACCAAGTTGGTTTCATAATGTTTCAACCTAGGATGGAGAAAAGCTATTGAATATTGAACATTTTTTTTCATTGAAACTTCATTTACATCAAAACTAAAAATTATAAAACAATTTGTTCTCACTTTTGTTGGTATTGTTGGAAAGCCCTAAGTGAGTGAGTGAGTGAGATTTAAATGAAGGTGATTTGGAAATCTTTACACCTAAGTTGCAGGAGATATCGAATTTTGAGTATTTTCTGTCATTGAAAAATTCAATTAAATTACCCAAAAGAGTTCTGGAAGGAAAAAATTAGTTGGGTAATCAGTTCACACTTGGGGCAAATGGCACAAGTTACACTAGTAGTAGTGTATATAAAATCAACAAGGGGTGTGCCACACTGACTGTGGCGTTGCCATTTACACTAAAAAGTATCTTAAGGTAAAAGAAGAATTATGGAAATTCAAATATTTCACCATGCAAAAATATAATCTTCAAAAAAATCCTCTAAAAGAAACCAAAATCCTTCAAGATATTATAACTTTGTACCTAATCTCAAGTTTCAACACAAGCCTAAATATCAGCTATCAAAAATCCTCATATAAAAATAGACCTATTATTATTACCTATGGGGCCAAAATCCCTTAAGCTACTATACTCTATAATGAATCTAAACACAATATCCTTGCCTTGGTAGGAACAGGCCAATAAAGGATATTGTTGTGCTCCCTTTGTATAATGCCTATCCAATATGTGCATTGCAATCTCTCTTCTTTGAGTTGTATTCTGCTATCAGTATACATATCTAGGCCCAGACATGACACTCTTGGGGGAGGGTTTCAAGCTTTACATTGATGTTCAGCTCATTGGTGATACTAGCCTAGCATCATGAGCAATGGAATATGTTGATTCATCGAGATATGGATGGCTAAATTGTCTGGATGGAACTTTCAAAGGATTTCTAGTTTCCGATCTCAAACTGTTGCTAAAAGTCTTTACCTTCCAGAAGCCTGGCTAGAGCTTTACAAAATTTTGTCCTGAAACTAGCAAATGCGTAAGTTGAAAGTTCCTTGGATTGTGTTTGAGTTTTGCAGATGGGAGACACAATGACGTTGTGTAACATGGTTGTGAGAGACTGTTTTTCTCATGTAGAATTTTTTTTCTTTTCCAGTTCTCAATGCAAATTTTATGCTCTGCAGAGGAGATGCACTCTGTGAACCTTTTGGTTTAATATGTAATCAGAACTCTTTTGACAGAAAAAGAAGTCCATGAAGGAAAGTCAGAACATCTGTGCTTTTTGCCACTTAATCAGATCCACAGTGCAATATTAACTGATTAGAATTCCATTGCCCAATGATCTATGATCTTTCTTAAATCAACATGATAAAATTTGTTGTATGAATTGGTCACTTCCCAACATGGCACCAAGTGAGTCTAAATTTTCAAAGGTAAACTAAACTAAGTGTAACTACTTGAATGTTCAAAGCAGAGGATTTGCACTCATTGACAACAATGTAAAAGACCTCCTCTGATTTCTCTAGTGTATCTAGAGAGCACCTTGCGGAGTGTACTAAAATCTCACCAGGCTTTTCAGGAATGGACAGTTGCACTCCTGTGGGCATTCAGTTTTACTGAAAAATGAAAAAACAAAATGCAAGTTCAATCTTTACACTCAGTAAAGCACGTGGACAAGGGCTTCACTGAAATCAGGGCAGCGCTCAATTGCTGCCTCACACAGGCCCTTATTTCGGTAATGCCCTTGCCCTGGTGCTTTACCTTACACAGAATGACTCTAGGGCTGATTAGATACAATTGATCCCTGCAGCTGTGGTTGGATTTGTACATCCTGCTTGTTCCAGGTGCTGACAAATTGACGTGTGAGGAAGTCTACTAAAATGTTGGCTGTGACACTGCAACACGCACCATCTTGTGCAGCCTCTCAGTGGCCCTTTGTTACACCTATGCCCCCATGACTGAAGACCATGTATTCTTTCTTTTGGTGTGTGGGGTTTTTACCGGGGGTTTGTTTTAGTGACATATGTCATATCGTAGATTGAAACACACTTTTTTTGACTTCTACATAACCAACACACAGTGCCCTTTACAAATGGTTCTCTCTAAGTTGTGTCCTCATGTAATAAACATTGTAAATCCTCTCCAAGAATCTCGGTGATCAAAATTTGAATTGGTTTCTGAGTGCATGTATGTGCATTGACAACAGTCATACCTTTCTCTCAAGAACAGGAAATGTCAGGGATGCCCAAACCTGTCTTGAATCTCGCTAAAGGCCAGCTGCCAATTCTTGGCAGACCTGATTTGTCACTAATTCCCCCAAGTTTTTGTAGTCAGATGCACATTTGTACTGGAACCCCACATAGCATGGGTCTTCAGCAGTGCTGTCTACCACTGATCCTTGAAGAGACTAGCAGTAGAGTTATAGAATTTTTGCAAGCAGCTCCTTGAAGCAGTAAGTTGATTGATTCTGTATTTGAGTGAGGTTATACTGTGGAAAGTCTGAGCTGGTTTGTTTGATCTCTGGTGCAGGTGGTGACAGTCAGTGTTGTGGGAGGCTCAGGTCTTGTCAAAATCTCTGAGCAACTTGGCAAATCTGGTATATAGATGCACATGGATCACATTCTCTTGCAGTGTTGGCAATAATCAGGGGTGGTGATCTTCTGTTTTATTATCATCATACTTGGTATCAGGGATGTTACTGAATAGATTATCACATTATGTTAATACCAAGAGCTCAAGAGGTGGTGTGGAGGTTATAGGCTACTGTGAGGCTTAATATATAAGGCTTGTGATGGATGCAGAGTCTCAACGCACACCTTGGTAATGAAAAGCTCAAGGTACAGATAACTGTTTTTATCATTCTCACACAATTTTGGTCATGCGGGGCATGCAATAATACTCAGGTCAACTTGCCAAAATCACAAATTTGGAATTTGCGGAGCTGTTTGGGTTCACCAATGAATTTGTGATTCAAATGTGTTCTGAGGTGATGTTGTTTTGCTCTCCAGTGGATTGTGTTCTCCTTTCACTGCCTTCAATACTACTAGCTGACCTGTAGAAAAGGCAGCAAGGTAGCACCTGAGAGTTTTGAATTCTATATAAATGAGTTGGTAACCAGGGCACGTTTATAGAGTTCTGGATGGGGATGGGCAATGGTCTGGATGTATGCATGATCATGGCTCCAGGTGCAGAAATGTACAGAAAGCATTTGCTGATGTTCAAAATCACTACAGAAATTTCTTCGGGTTTGTTGATCATCCACAAGGTTGTGAATGGCAGCAACATCTTGAATTTGGCTGATTATTAGTCGACTGCAAATCTTCTTAAGTTGCGCCATTGCAAACCTTGCATTTATGTAGGTATCCCATGGTTGAAATCGCTATGTTTTTAATTAATCTGCAGTATGGTTGTAGGAAATTTTGATATGTACTTCTTTTTTGTTAAAACCCGAAACCTTAAACCCTAAACCCTCTTTATGTTCAAGTGTCAAATTGGAGAATATTGTGCAGTGACCAACCCTGAAGACACAATGAAGCAGTGCACCGAGATCTTCCTATCTTGACACATCTAGACAACTTCTTCATACATTGAATTTTTTAAAACAAAAACAAACATTTGGATCATTGTGCAGATGTGATCTACACATAGTTTCATGGGTTTTGATCTACCGATACATACAAAATAACCACATGCACAATTTGTCTTATATGACACATATATGGAGAGATGGCTAGACATTCGTTGTCGTCATCACTGTGCACAATCTTCTGCATTAATTTATTCCTTTAAAAACAACTATTATAATGATAGAACAAATTAGCCAAATTTGGCTACAGGTGAGAGAGGAAAGTAGATAAATTTTAACGAATCTGGCTATATTTTGATGAGCTGTTGGAACCCATTCTCTACACATGACCGAAAAAAGAATTTTAATCCTTGAAATCTGGGGAGTTTTGTGCATTTTTTGCACAAGAATCCTTTTGTATGAGTTGCATTGGATTTTAATTCTTTTTGGGTTTGCAGCCAAGTGGCAAAATTCACCCAAGAAAAAAAAAAAAAAAAACACCACTCACAAGTCACCAAAGATGAGCACACTTGGTGAACATTCCTCAAAATATAGGACCGAATGAAAACTACATCAAAATTTGCCCTTTGTCTCTTCCTTAGGGGGAGAGCCAAACAAGTCAATCAACCATTGATCTTGTCCTCGATCAACAACCAAGATCAAGAAGCTTTGCTTTCGGAGCGGGTTCTGTTCCAAAGTGTGCAGAGATGAATTATGAAATTAAAGAGATGTGAAATTACATTTTTTTATTTTAATGTAAACGATGTGTTTAGACATGTGAAATTAATTTCATTCCGAATTTATAAAGTTACATAACTAAGGCTTTGCATTGCTCTTCATAACCAATTATGCACATTTTATGGAGGTTCTTAAAACATTTTTAAAAATCTAGAATAGTAAGATGCTCTACTTTACATAACAGAGATTAATGTTAGCATGTAATACTCACATATCCTTCAGCAGTGGTACTACAAAAGGCTACTATTGTTTGAATATCATAGTACCTTGGCAGCTTGGACACTAATGATATTAATTTCAGAAATTTTGTATTTTTTTAATTTATTAATTACTATTTTTTTCTAAGAAAAAAAAATTGTGAAGAAAAAAAATAAAGAATTTTTAAAAGAATATTTTACAGTATTTTTCAACATGGAATTTCCAAATAAAATATTATTGGACATGGAACTTGTCATGTTACTTTGATGTATGTTTCTTAATATCCCTGGTACAAAAGAGGAAGGTCTTAACACCTACTCTTTAAAAGGGAGAGAGAGAGAGGGAGAGAGGCAATGTTTTTATTTAACAAAAATTGGCAAATTTTTGCCTGGTGGTCATTCTTTTTGTTCAAGCTGGCAAGAAATTAGTGTTTTTTTTTGGGGTTCTTTCAGTTCTGAAATTTCGCAAATGAATCTAAATATTTTAAAAGATTCATCAGATTGTTTTACTAAGTTTTAGTGAATAGCCAAAAATATAAAAGAATTATTTTTTTATTTTTCAATTCATATTTTATTGTCTCCAAATTTTGTTAAAATCATCTTTGGATACCACTTCAACTACTCTACAAAATTGTGGGGGCGGGGGAGGGGGGGGAATCAAACCACACACACTGGTGAGAAGCATATTATGCCACATACTTTATACTTACAGGTGTAAAATTCCTCCCCTTTTACTGCGAGATTTAATGAAAAGAGGTGTTTGCGCTCCTCTATTGATGTCCATTTGGCAGTGGTCCTTTTTAACTCCTTTAGAACCTTTTTCTCTACTATGGATTTGGACATTGACTATTACTCATGCAGATGTAAAGATATAAATGGTCTTTGAACTGTGTAAAGGGACTTTTATGACGTTTGTGGGTGGGAACATTGATCATTAAACACTATTCTATTTTAACATAAAGGGGTTGTTTACAGTTTTGCGGTGGAGATGCTCTAGCAAACCTCTTAATTTGAAGACCCTCACCCTCAACCTTTTACCCTTCATTGAACAAGATAATGTGTTGGAGGGTTTCCACACATACTCGTCAAGAATCGAACAGACTATATGCCAAGAAATATGCATAAGATCTAGGTGTAACAACCCTCTACTCTTGAGGAGTAGGGTGTAAGAGTAAACATAAAGAATCCTAAACGTTGATGGAGATGCTCTAAGAAATGCTCTCAGAACCTTCCACTCGGAACTTAAAGAGTAGGTGTAAGAACTTGTTCATTCTTAAGGAGTATGCATAAGAACAGGCATAACAATGCTCCACTTTTAAACCCTAAACCCTTTTTAAAATAGGCATAAGAACTCTTTACTCTTAAGAATAGACATAAGAATCCTCCTCTCACTCTCAAAGAGTTGTCATAAGAATAGATGTAAGAATCTTTCACTCTTAAGCAGTAGGCATAAGAACCCTTCACTCTTAAGGAGTAAGTATAAGAACCCTTCACTTTTAACTTAAGAGTAGGCGTAAGGAGTAAAGGATTGTCCCAGTTGTAACTTAGGGTTACGTGTAAGATCCCTCTCCTTTCTCTTTTTCTTTGAGGGATATTGAGGCAGATACAGTGCCCTCCAAAGACCCACTCGGGAAGTTTAGGGAATGCTTCAAGGAATGTGAAGAAGCAGCTGCCTGGTTGCTTTTGTTCCTGTTGCTGCTGTTGTTGCTTTTGATAACTGGTTATAAGTAATGCTAAAAATGAAAAAAAATTGGTACAAAATAGAGGTATCCTTAAAGTCACCCTCTGTTTCACCCCCTATCTCTTCTCCTTTCGCCCCCTATCCCCTCTTTCAGTTGTATCCGCAAAGTAAGGAAATTTTATTAAATCTGGGTACGAAATGCTGAAACCAGCATTTAATGCACAAGGTTCGAGAGTAATTATAGTAGTTGTACAGGTACTTCAGTGAAAATATATGCAGGCGCCCAGGAAAAAGGAAACACAGGATGAAACTCAGTTTACCACCAAAATTGGCGAAAAAACTAGTCCCAATTATTTCATTTTGTAAAATTTTCATTCCCAGTTAAGCGTTTCATGACGCCCCCTAATCGCTTGACTTTACAGATAACTCTATTGATGATGATGTGCTTGTTGGTTTGTTGCTCAAATCCAACTTGTGTTCAATTACTGGGCAAGTTTGCGATTGCCAACACTGTAGTAAAATGGTATATTCTTGTTCCAAAAAACTCTCCTCCCTATCCATTCATTCATTCATTGATGTGTGAGTATCGGGTACTTATGTGGGCACACTGGACAGATCTCCACCTCCAAACCAAAACCAATACAAAATTGTTGTTGAAGAATTTGCCATAACATGAACTCTTTTCTTTAACTTTCTGTCTCTAACTCTCATCATCATCACACTGTCACGACAGTTTGAATGATAAATTCTGCACTGTTGTAAAAGCTTTTTGTCGCAAGATTAGGTCGCCAGATTCAGCCAGCGCCATACAAGTGAGGAAGAAAGAAGAAAGAGAATAAAACCCAGAAGAAGACGAAGAAGGGAAAAAAAAAACAAGAGGAAAAAGAAGGAGAACACGGAGATCGGAACCTGGAAGAGGAGGGGAAAGATGGGTCCGAGTTTCGTTGTGGGTTTTGGGCTTGTTGCACTGGTAGCATGGTACTTGGCAACAGATCCTTTGAAGCTGTCGATTGCGTCGAATTTTCCGGATTTCGATCCCCAGTACATTGCACCGCCTGCCTATAATCCCCTGCTCAACTTCAGCCGCGACAATCACAACAAACTGCAAGCCACGGATGTGAAGTGGAAGGGGGAATTTGTGGGTCCTGAGAGCATTGCATTCGACCCTCAAGGGAGAGGTCCTTATACAGGCGTGAGTGATGGGCGCATCATTCGCTGGGATGGCCCTGAGCTTGGCTGGATCACTTTCGCCACCACCAACAACAATAGGTGACAACAGACAAAATCTCTTGTGACCAAGTCTTTTGTGTTCTTTTTCAACATCTTTGCAGCGAAAAAATCTTCTTGTGATCCTGTTTCTTCATCTTGTCCTGAACTTTGTACCATTTTGGTGATCGAAATGGGCATGATGTGGTGGGTGGGAATCTATCAGGTCAGAGATCTGTGATTATGACAAGTTCCCAGCTGAAGACAAGCCACAATATGAGCACATCTGTGGCAGGCCTTTGGGACTCAGATTCCATAAGAAGACTGGGGAGCTTTACATTGCAGATTGCTACCTGGGTATCATGAAAGTTGGGCCTAAAGGTGGACTGGCAGAGTCAGTTGTTGCAGATCTTGATGGTGTCCCATTCAAGTTCCCCAATCACCTTGATGTCGATGAGAATGGCATCATCTACTTCACAGATTCCAGCACCAAGTACACTCGCAGGTTTGGATCTGGTCCTTAACATCATGGATTCAATTCAAGGTTTGATAATAATGAAGAAGGATTTGAAAGTTCTCTACTGTTGGAAGATGATGTAGTAATGCTTGACATAGAATAATTTCTGTCTGCATTGGCTAAGATTTCTCGGAACCGAATTTCATGAGCTTTAAGAGGCATGTTGTTTGATTGATTTGCAGGCATTTCTTTGTTGCATTGCTTGAAGGAGATAACACAGGTAGACTCTTGAAGCATGACCCTGCTACCAAAATTACAACAGTGCTGGTTGATGGCCTCCGCTTTTCAAACGGAGTGAGAGTGAGTCAGGATGGCACCTTCCTGGTTTTTGTGGAGCTTCTTGCCAGCAGGTATGGTTCTCTGCTGCAGAAACCATTTTTCTAACTTTGGCAGTGCCGAAAGTGCAACCACCATCTTGCAACAAATGTAGAACAGTGACAAATTTGCAATGACCATCATGCAATAAATGTATAACAGTGACAAATTGCAACCATCTTGTAACTATCTATACAACTGTACAAAGTGCAACCATCTTGCAATAATTCGTGGCAGTGCTAATTGCTAAGGTGATTAGTCAAAATGGACAGCTGCTACTGGTGCTTGGTTTTTTTTTGCAGTTTGGTTTTTGGATTTTACGTGTTGCAAAACATTTCCCAAATCTTGTATCATGTATGCCTCCAGTGGGTGAGGTGGTTGCCAGGAATTCCTTTCTGCTCATACTACTAAGGGTACAACCTCAGGCTGTAGTGTGTACCTATGTACTTTGTAATTTCACTTGTGTGGTGGGTGTGAGGTCCTGCAGATTGTGGAGGTATTGGCTGAAGGGACCCAAGGCAGGAACCTCAGACATATTTGTTGAAAACCTTCCTGGTATTGCAGACAACTTGGGACGCAATGAGAGAGGGGAGTTTTGGGTGCCACTTCACAGCCTTCGCACAAGCATGGATATTTATATTGGAGGTGTACCGTGGATCCGTCAAGCAATCGGTAGGTTTCCCCTTGCACAAGAGCAATTGTTCAAGTTATTCACACCAAAGCCCCATGCTGTGGTTCTTCGATACAGCTCAGAGGGTAAGTTGCTTGAGATACTTGAGGACCAGACTGGACAAAAGGTGCATTCATTGAGTGATGCACAAGAGCATGACGGGAAACTCTACCTTGGGAGTGCTATTGCTTCTCAACTTGGTATCTTTACTATGTCATCTTCAACCTAAAATTTAGCCTGTGCCACAACTTGATGTTTGTTCACTCTGCTTCAACATTTAGTTCCTCACAAAAAAGGCCACCAAATGAGGTTGCCTGTAGTTTGTGTGCCTTCCATGTGTGGCAGCAGATTTGTCCAGTTTCTCAGACTCTAACAAAAATGTGTTTTGTGACTAGGTGAATAAAGTAATGGTAAAGTGTTGTCATTACAACACATACTTTCACATCCTTCAGAGTCCCAAAGCAGAGTTTTCTACACATATCACCCCCTCTCTCACTTTGCAAGTTCAAACATTTTGACCACATTCTTAGTGGCAGAAGGGCCATCATCAGGCTGTGTTACCTTTGCATTTTGCAGCAGATAACAATACATGAGTCAAATGATCTCAAGATCATCTTTATGCTCAACCTTTGCTTGTGCTTGAAGTTCGTTAACCCAGAAAGAGTCTCAAGCTCATCTCAAGATTGTCTTTACCCTCCAACTTAGCTTGTGCTTGAAATTTTACGAGCATAAAAGAGTATCAGGATCATCTTTTATGGTTCAACTTTAGCTTGGCTTGAAATTTCATGAGTCAAATGATCTCACACTCAATCTTCATGCTCCAACTTAGCTTGTGCTCAAATTTGCATGAGTTGAAAGATCTCAAGATATCATCTTTATGGTGCAATTTAGCTTTTGCTAAATTGAGACTTCAAGTGATGGGTTGTCTCCGTTTGTGTAAGAAGAGGAAAAAAAATTGCAAATTTGGTCTTCATTTTTGTGCAATAAGACACAAAGTTTTGAAATTTTCTTGAAGGTGAGAAGTACACCTATTTTTTACAAGTCACACTCAAGTTTGGTGGATTTTGTCTCGTGCAAGGGGTGAGCACTACATAGGTGCAAATGAATCAAATGTAGCACAATCTCCAATGCAAATAGTGCACAAGTTTGGGCATGTCATGAGCTATTGATGCCCAACTAGGAAAAATATTTCTTCAACTTTCTTGAAAGTACTTGAATTTATGATCAAATTTTTATTGTGCCATAATAGATAATTAGGTAAGTATTTAAATACCATAGTATGTAGGTAGGTACATAGTAGGTAGGTACCTAAATACCAAAATAAATAGATATATAAGTAGGTACCTACTATGATAGGTAGGTAAGTAATAGGTATAGGTACCTAGGCACCATAGTAGGTATGTAGGTGATACATTAGAAGGAATCGTGTCCTAACTCCTAACATGCAACAGGGTTGGATAATTATAATTTGATCAAACAAGCAATTCACTAGGCTATTACATTTCTAGCATTATCCACATGGCTTAATTGAAAGTACTACAAATCTATATGAATAAATTACTTGTGAACAACAAAATGGAGATGATTTGACAAAGTATGGCTAGACTTTCAATCCAATTTCAGACCTTCAAAATCATGGGCAAAAAATGTCATTTACTTATCAAACTCACACATTCAAATGAGGTCAATGTTTTCTTGGAACACAATGGAATATATTAATCAACTTTAAAACCGTCTACATGCCAACAGATTGTCTTTGTTTGACAATTTTATGGGAGTCCGATTGGAGCATTTAGTCCACTTGGTTCCACTATTGTTGTGATGAAAACATCTCCTACATCTTCAACCTCTCTCCTAGAACCCGCCTCCTTTCAAAAGAGAACTTTCCAACCCAGTTTTTTCAAGTTTTCAAAAAAGAATAGTTGCATCATTTGGCTTGGAAATATGAAAGGCTTGAACGTCATTGGTAGCCTATGTTAAAAATTAACAATGAAGAACCCAACATTCTCTCGTACATACGTTGGGTTTTTTCAATTGTTTTCTCATTTTGGCCACTCACATTTGAAAATCACAATAGGAGTTTGCTCTAGGCCATAATCTAGTTTCAATGTCTTTTAATATTCCTACATGTCCAATACACTTTTCTAGCTCATCAATAGTTTATTGTTCAAACATTGAAGCAATGTCATTAGCATATGTTTGTAAAACCTATCCTTTGGATCATCCACTCTAAAGTGGTTACCATAAGCTTGCATTTTAGTGTATTATAATGTTACTTGTGATGGTTTACTACTTAACAAGATTGCATCCAAACCATCTATGTTGCCCAAATCCAACTACTAGGCACGGATCACACCTTTGACCCAATCAAACAAATGAAAGTGTATCTAGGCCGGTTGTTCATTCCAAGTCCCATTTCTTACATTAGTAAAATTAACACAATTAATAATATGCCAAATTTGGAATTTTCACATGTTGAAAAACAACATGAAAATCATCAACTTATTTTGCATTTAATACATTGTCAAAATACATCAGTACTTATTACATCCATGGCATCATAATAGATATGTTGGCCAATACATATTGGTGTGTGGCATCACATAAAGCTAGATTCATGAAGAATTTGGTACCAACACCTCACTTGTGTCTCCTTCTTCAACAACATCCCATATGCATCACTTCACTACATCAAACCTTTGCAAGTCTTCAATAATGAAACCCTAACACTCATCTCATATGTCTCTTTTGGTCATTGAAGCTTCTAGCCTTGTGATATTACACACATATAACTTTAAGAACTTCATGTATCTTTTTATGCGATACATCCACTTAGTAACAAGTCCACATATATCCAACTCATCCACTAGGTGGTACAACAAATGCATCATGATGCCCCAAAAAAAAAGTGGGAAGTGTATTTCCACCAATGTTACGCTAATTTGAAACATTGAATTAAAGTGGTTCAATGTCAAAAAGATTTTAGAACTTACTACAAAGCCTCTTAAATACCTTAGAAATTTTCATAATTAGCAATTGTGGTTTAAAAGGTGCAATTTTTTTTTGAGCGTACCAAAATCTTGTCACAACATCACCATTTTCTATCTTTTTTACCTAGTCCTTTTTACCATGTACAAACACGTTTATCGATGATTATGATGGAATCTAGAATTGTAATATTTAAAAATATAGTCCTTCTAAAAATTTTGACAACTTTTGATTCATTATTTTTTATGGGGATCAAAATATAAGGTAAAAAAGGATTGCATCAAGGACTAAGCTTTTTGCATCATGTGTGATGCACCTTAAAAGATTTTCACCCTAAAGTTAAAAGACCTATCAATGCCAAAGGAAAATTTTGACACACTAATACATGGTATTCATGGGATTTTAAGGCCCCAAATTCTTCAATTAAATGTGTTGCATTATCATCAATACATGACATGACCTCAAGGTGTTTTTAGATTCTCAATGATGGATGCAAAAATGATCAAACTCTATTATATGTCAAAACATATGGGGCTACTAATTTCAATATTTTACCACCTCTTCAAGGGTTGGTAATTAACCACAAATGTGGTTTAATACCCCTTTGTTGTAAGTCATGCTAAATTTTCATACTAACTTTCTCACCTATTATTGTTTTCAAAAACAAATTTGCAAAATTTTATTCACAATACATAATGTCTGATGTGTTCCATATCATGGGTCCTATACATATTAGAACCCCCAAATTAATAACCTCTTAAATCTTTAAAATTGATTTGCAAAGAACATTCATCTTACATTGGATTGGGATACACATTCAAATGAGGTCCCCAATAGTGCCCTTTAAGTTTGAGAAAGAATGTACAAACCTACCAATACAAAAAATCAAACAACAAATTCTATTACTTCACACCATGCATTGTTGATGGGTCCCCAAAGCCACCTTCTTTGTTGCTAAAATTGAACCATAAATGAAATCGATTTAATTGCTCATCTATTGTTTCTAAATTGGGGGGTGTATGCTCTGTCTAGTGGTTCATTTTAGGTAGATATAACATTTACAAAAATCACAAGCAAGTTTGTATAAATGATCCATATGGATATGATTTTAAAATTTAAAATTTCATTAATGTAATCTTTTACTATTAAAGTTTCAATCACTTATGAAACCTCTTAAAACTAGGTCAAAACTCATGTTAAAAAATGCTGTTGTTAGTTGGTATGGTGAAATCACTTTGAAAATTTTAAAAGAAAAACCCATAAAGTCCATAAGAATAATAATTATTTAGATATTTCAATTGTGTATCCATTGGGCATAAAATTTTGACAAACGAAAAAAAAAAATTCATTTCAAAAAGACTTTTGAAACAAGGTCCAATTATGACCTTTCAAAAATTCATAACTACCATTTGGTTAAAGTTTCACAAAAATAGATTTCACATTTAATTTTATGATTTCATTCTTCAACCCATGCTAAGTCATTATCATTTGGAGTAAAATTCAATATGAATTCTTGAATTTCTTAATAATCCAGTTAATTGATCAGTCCATACATTTTTTAAAAAAGTTTACTATTGATAATGAATGCATTATTTTCAAAAACTAATTGTGCAAATGTCTTCATAATATGAATCATCATTTAATGTATGTAAAATTAAATTATTCGCCACAAGCATTTAAACACAAAACATCCTATAAAAATTGCCAATGTGATTCCAAAAGTGAGCCACAATACCTTACTTTCATTGGGTTTTACCATATGTTTTTATCTTGCCATTGAAATCATCTACCATTCTAGCTAACCTATATGGATCTCCTTTAGGCAACCATCTACATGTTTTAATGTAAGTTTGCTTCCTTTGTTCCACTGAGTGTCCATCCCTAAATTTTGGTTCACAAATTGGACATGTAGCATACCCTTAATGTGTCACCCCAACAACTGTGCCATACCCAAGGAAATTGTGCATAGTCCATAGTAACACACCTTTCAATGCAAGGACATAGAGCCCACTAACTTCAACATGTCATAGGCAAAAATTCCCTTCCATAATTATTGCAACTCTTCCACTACTAGTTGCAAGTATACATCAAAGTTCTTTAATAACACTAATTTTTTCCCCAAAATGAATAATGCAAGCATCACAAAAAAAATAAAATGTTGCTAACCATGGAAATATATTGTGATTTAATAATATAATAGGCCAAGTGGACCACATTGAATGGTTCAATTTATATGGGTTCACCCCATTTGTAGCAAAAGCTAGGTGCACATTCCTAGCATCTGAAGCAAGTGTTGGGAACTTTTCATGGATGTGCTTCCATGCTTTTGCGTCACATGGATGTTTAACAAACCCATTTCAACTATTGTTTTGTGAATGCCATATCATATATGAAATCTAACATGGTAGGTGTTTTAAACATCCTTTGCAGTCTTGAAATGATTAGAAAATGTTTAAGCATTTTCACAAGGAACAATTTGTTCCCTTCATCTTTGTACCAAAATGCACCACGCTTTGTACAACAAACAACATCTTTATATTCTCCTTGATATAAGACACACCTTTTTCCCACATGCGTAGATATAATTATAATACAACCTTAATCTTTTAGTCAATGTTTTAACTATGTAGCAATTGTTGGGCAAACACTTGTCTACAAGCAATAAATGAAGATGTAAGAAGGTGAAAAACTCATCTACAAACTTGTTGCTGACTCTATGTACACTACACAAATTCATGAGAATTATTGTAGTTGTAGTTTTATACATTTGGAACTGCCATACAACTCCCTAATTGCATCCTCTAGAGCCTTTGGATCAAAATTAAGGTCTTGGGGACCATTTGTTGATGAGTCCTCTCCCAAAGGCTCATGCTCCCCTCCAACATCCCCATGAAGCCCATCTTCATTGGTGTTCAACATCTCCCTTGTTGGCTTCCTTTTGTAGTCCATCAACAACAACAAAAGCTTCTTGTGCAACCTCCATTGCTCTTTGTCCAAGGTCTTAACAATCATCTACTTGTTGGAAAGCACGTTGTACCATGCCACAAATGTATGTTTCCAAACCAAGCTACAAACTTCTATTGTTCAATGGGTTTTCTCATTCAACCTTCCACTCCTCATCTGATGAATCTTGTTCCCTTGGACCCTCCATACTATAAAACTAGATTGCCTTCCATTGAGTATGGGTGGTTCCTCACGTTTGCTACTATCCACAATTTGCCCCCTTTGCATTTTGTACATGGACAATGTACATGCTTTAATGCATAAGTTGAACCATAAACAAATAACTTGGGATGATTAGCAACACTTTTTGACTCATGAAATTTCAAGCACAAGCAAAGATGCATAAAGATGATCTTGAGATCATTGGACTCATGTATTATCTATCTGCTGCAAAATGGAAAGATAACCCAGCTTCTGGCACTAAAAAAGGCATTGAACTTGCAAAGAGACAAAGGGGTGAAATGTGCATAAAACTCTACTTGGGACTACAAAGGACATGGAATGACAACACTTCACTATTACTTTTCATTCACCCAATCAAAAAACCTATTTTGTTACAGTCTGAGAAACTGTACAAATTTGCTGCTGTGAATGGAAGGGACACATGCTTATGCCCAATTTCATTTGGTGGCCTTTGTCACAAAGCACTACACTTCCAAGCAAATTGTGTGAAAAATCAAGTTGTGATTGAGGCTAAATTTCTTCAGTTGAGGATGACAAAGTATAGACACCAAGTTGAGGAGCATAAACACTCCCGAGGTAGAGTTTCCCATCATGCTCTTGTGCATCACTCAGTGAGTGCACCTTTTGTCCAGTCTGGTCTTCAAGTATCTCAAGCAACCTACCCTCTGAGCTGTATCGAAGAACCACAGCGTGGGGCTTTGGTGCCATTAACTTATACAAGTGCTGTTGTGCAAGAGGAAGGCCACCAATTACTTGATGGATCCATGGTAAAACTCCAAGATACATTTCCAGGTTTGTACGTAGGCTGTGTAGTGGCACCCAAAACTCCCCTCTCTCATTACGTCCCAAGTTGTCTGGAATACCAGGAAGGTATTCAACAAATATGTCTGATGTGCCTGCCTTGGGTCCCTTCAGCCAATACCTCCACAATCTGCAGGACCTCACGCCCACCACCCAAGTGAAATTGAAAGAATCCATACACACTGGAGTTTGTACCTTAGTAGTAGTATGAGCAGAAAACCTGGACACCACTTTGACATCACTATTGAATGCATACATGTTACAAGCTTTCAGGGAAATGTGTTGTGCACATGTAAAAGTCTGGAAAACTGAACTGCAAAAAAACAAAGCACCAATGGCTGTCCATCTTGACTAATCCCATCTCCACTTAGGACTGACATAGATTGTTGCAAGAATGTTGCACTTAGCACTGACAGAGATCGTTGTAAGATCTTGCAATTTGTAGAAGGACATAGATTGGCATAAGATGTTGCAATTTGCACACTGTTATGTACATTTGTTGCAACATGGTTGCACTTTGTACACATGTTGCAAGATGGGATGCATTTGTACATTGCAGAAGTTAGAAAAAAATTGGTTTGGGCAGCAAACCAGACCTGCACATGCGAATCTCTGCGAAAACCAGGAAGGTGCCATCCTGACTCACTCTCACTCCATTTGGAAAGCGGAGGCCATCAAGCAGTACACTTGTCTTTTTCGTAGCAGGATCATGCTTCAATAGTCTACCCGTGTTATCTCCTTCGAGCATTGCGATAAAGAAATGCCTGCATATCAATCAAACAACAAGCTGCATCTTAAGAAGCACGACTCGGTTCTGAGAAATTTCTTACCAATGTAGACAGACATTCTATTCAAGCATTCAAGTTGCATCATTTCCAACAGTAGAGAACTTTCAAATCCTTCTTCATCATCATCATCATCAAACCTTCTAGAATTGAATCCATGATGATGTTAAGGACCAGATCCAAACCTGCGAGTGTACTTTGTGCTGGAATCTGTGAAGTAGATGATGTCATTCTCATCAATATCAAGGTTATTGATGAACTTGAATGGCACACCATCAAGCTCTGTAACAACTGGCTCTGCCACTCCACCTTCAGGCCCAACTTTCATGAGACCCAAGTAACTATCTGCAACGTAAAGCTCCCCAGTCTTCTTATGGAATCTGAGTCCCAGAGGTCGGCCACAGATTTGCTCGTACTCTGGTTTCTCTTCAGCTGGATTGCCATAATCACAGATTTCTGATCTGATAGATTCCCACCGACCACATCATTCTCATCCCGTTCACCAAAATGATACAAAGTTCAGGACAAAACCGAAGAAACAGGATCACCAACAGTTTTATTTGCTGCAAAGATGTTGGAAAAAAGAACTTAAAAGATTTGGTGACAAGAGATTTTATCCGTTGTCACCTGTTGGTGGCGGTGGTGGCGAAAGTGATCCAGCCAAGCTCAGGACCGTCCCAGCGAATGATACGCCCATCACTCACGCCTGTATAAGGACCTCTCCCTTGAGGGTCGAATGCAATACTCTCAGGACCCACAAATTCCCCCTTCCACTTCACGTCCGTGGCGTGCAGTTTGTTGTGATTGTCGCGGCTGAAGTTGAGCACGGGATTAAAGGGAGGCGGCGCAAGGTAGTGGGGATCATAATCCGGGAAATTCGACACAATCGACAGCTTCAAAGGATCTGTTGCTAAGTACCATGCTACCAATGCAACAAACAAAAAACCCAAAACGAGATTCAGACCCATCTTTCCCCTCCTCCACTAGCGCCGATCTCTTTCTTCCCTTTCCTCTTCCTATTCTTCTTGTCCTTGTCCTTCTTCTAGTTCTTCTTCTTCCTCTTCTTCTTCTTCACAAATTTTTTGGCGTCCGCTGAATCTGACGACCCATCTTCTTCTTTTACAAGCTCTGTGATGTCCGCTGAATCTGGACACCCATCTTCTTCTTTTTCTTCTTCTTCACAAGTTCTGCGATGTCTGCTGAATCTGACGACCCATCTTCTTCTTCTTCTTCTTTTTCTTCTTCTTCACAAGTTCTGTGATGTCCGCTGAATCCGGAGACCCATCTTCATCTTTTCCTTCTTCTTCGGATTCTTCTTCAGAAGTTCTGTAATGTGCGCTGAATCTGGCGACCCAATTTCTTCTTTTTCTTTTTCTTCTTCTTCACAAGAAGTCTTGTGTCGTCTGCTGAATCTGCGGACCCGAATTTGCGATAAAAGTTACAAGAAAAAAAATTCTCAAGAAATATTCAAACAGTAAGCCATGCTTTTCTGACGGCCTGTCGATGAGACTTGTAGTGTGAACAGGAACTTTGAACAAAAGTTCACGTGATCCACAAATTCTTCAACTTAAAAATTATTATTATTTTTAATTTTTTAATTTTTTAATTTTTTATTCAATTTTTTAAAAATTAATTGTTTTTATTTTTTGCTTGTTGTAAATTCTGGTTTGGTCTTCATCTGGATGGCCAAAAAAAATTTATTTTTAAGATTTAAACTTAGAGATCCTGATTTATTAGTCTAAACATGGGAGGTTAATTTTAATGAAATTTTAGGTATTTGTATAATATTTCTTCAAAAAGTAATTTTTTGAATGAAATCTGGAATTCCTATATTTCTAAGGAATAATTTAAATGAAATTCGGGACTTCTATAATATTTCTAAAAAATATTTTTTAAACTGAAATCTGTGATAATTCTAAGAAATAAATTAAAGGAAATTCGGGATTTCGATAATATTTCTAAAATACTATTTTTAAAATGAAATCTGGGATTCCCAAGAAATAATTTACGTGAAATTTGGGATTTTACTAATATTTTCAGAAGTAATTTAAATGAAATCTAGGAATTCTAGAAAATAATAAAATGAAATTCGGGATTTTCATAATATTTCTAAGAGATAATTTAAATGAAATTTCGGATTTCTACCATATTTCTAAAAACACATATTTTAAATGAAATTTGGGATTTTTATAGTATTTCTACGAAATAATTTAAATGAAAATTGGAATTGTAATAATATTTACAGGAAATAATTTCAATGAAATTCGGGATTTCTACAATATTTCTAAATATGTATTTTAATATGACATTTGGAATTTCTATAAAATTTCCACGAAATAAATTAAATGAAATCTGAGATACTTGTAATATTTCTAAACAATAATTTAAATGAAAATTGGGACTTTATAACATTTCTAAGAAATAATTCAAATGAAATTTGGGATTTTAATAACATTTCTAAGAAATAATTCAAATGAAAATTGGGACTTTATAATATTTCTAAGAAATAATTCAAATGAAAATTGGGATTTTATAATATTTCTAAGAATTAACTCAAATGAAATTTGGGATTTTAATAGTATTTCTAATGAAAATTAAGACTTCATAATATTTCTAAAAACAATTTAAAACAAACCTGAAATTTCTAAGAAATAATTTCAATAAAATCTGGGATTTATATAATATTTCTTTTAAAAAATAAATCTAAATGAAATTTGGGTTTTTTTAATCATTTTTAAAAAATAACTTGAATGAAATTTGGGATTTTGACCATGGTACCAATATGGGCGGGTGTTGGTTCACATCATACCCTACATAGGTAGTAGTTTACACATGAAAAAATAGGAAGAGGTGGAGATTTGCAATTGCGATTTACTTCCTATTTGGGGCCATAGTGAACCAAGAACCACCAATGCACCAATTGGTTGTTCTATCCACTGGATGGGCTGCATTTTTTCATTCGATGCCAGATGGGGTTCATCACAATCCATTTCTTTTCCTTGCTAACCATTATACCTTTTTTTTTTGGGTTTGTTTTTCATTGTTTTTTTTTGGACCTGACCTCACACATAACTACCCTACTCACCTTCCTACCCTCATAAATACTAGTGTGAACCTAGTGCATAATGCATCCGTCGGGTTTCCCCCCGCCCGGTCCTTCTCCGCGCGTGCCCCCCCCCTGGCCCGTGCTGGCCCCCCGCGCCTGTGCTGGCC
>Ga0116231_10000174_pt1 | contig 89653 bp, 69 predicted proteins | sample S1TSphgellanicum_2_FD_89695 | JGI IMG/M metagenome (GOLD analysis project Ga0116231, IMG submission 89695) | Host-associated microbial communities from peat moss isolated from Minnesota, USA - S1T2_Fd - Sphagnum magellanicum MG | ecosystem: Host-associated > Plants > Peat moss > Unclassified...
TAAAGAATTATTGGCATTACTCACTTTTGTAAACATTCATCAGAAAAGCCATACATTTCGGTGATCGCTTTAAATAACAAAATAAAGCTTCCTAAAATTTAAAAAATAAAAGTAAACAAAAAAAAAAAAAAAAAAACAACATTGCAATTTTTATTCTTGGACAAAACTAGAACCCTATGTATTAACCTTGAATATTTTGTGATTTAAAGCGATTACCCAAATGTATGGCTTTTCTGATGAATGTTTACAAAAGTGAGTAATGCCAATAATTCTTTATCATCAATTTGGGGTCCTTGATGGTAATTATTTCATGCATATTTAAGTTGGTTTTGGATGAATTTGTATTCTAATTTAAGGTTTTTTTGAAGTTCTACTAATAAGGTTATTGATTTTTCAAGACATTTTTTAAAAGTTTGAATAGTGGGACATGCAACTTTAAATACCTTATTGAGTATAATGGTGGAATCAACTTGGTTTGGAGATGTTCATTTAACTATGGTTGTAGTGAAGCTCATGTATTGGGTAACAATTTTATCATGCATTGTTGATAAATATAAATAAGAAATACCCTCATATAACTATATTACAACTTCATCACTAACTTTGAAAGTAAGATCAACCTACTAAAACTTGTTCATTTTGTTCTTATTTTCTCACTCCAATATCTTGAAAGAGAGGTTGCCATATAGTACGTTAAGAATGTGAGTGACAAGCTTTAGACTTCTAGTCAAAGGTCGATGAAAAAATCTATTCTCTTTGTGAAAATGCAACTTGTTGCATTTAAGTTGTAGGGTGGTGAGTAACAAAAGTGCAAGAAATATTTATAGGAGAGGAAAGCCACATTAGAGAGCATGACTAATGTGGATTCATTAATTCACACAAATGTTCATTGAGGTTGTTCACAATAGCACAAGTGAAGGCAAAAGTTTGTTGAATTTTACAAGAGTACACTATTCTATTTGGCCTACACTTTTTATTATGTTGATTGATGTTTGATTATAACCACTATTGTAACCTTTGTTGTGTAGTTGTTCATTTGAGGATATAACCATCCTTTTAAGTTTGATTCTAGTGAAGACAAAGCTATCAATGGCTGATGTAAAACATCTTCCAATCGAAAGTCTTTCGATATTTGAGGTCAAGAGTTTAGAATTGTGTTTTAAGCTTCAACATTTGAATTGACTTTGGAGAGGAGTGTTAGACCATCACAAACATCATGATTGAATCCCCGTTGCTTTCCCCAATAAGACTAATATCTAATCTAATGAAAATACATTTGATTGAGGGGTAAGTAGTGTGTTGTCTCCTGGGAACAACATCTTGATATGGGAATTTCATATATTATTATGCTAAAAGCAAGGCTTGATAACTAATTGTAAAAAATGCACACAACATTGTTGGTATTTGAAGAAGATGTTAATCCTTTTATCTTTGCTTAGAAATTATTCACAAGTTTTAACCATATTGTAGCACAAATTTAATCTTTCCTTGTGCATAAGTTCCATGCCTATAGTCTTCATAGTTCATTGGTGTCACACAATTGTCTTCACACATGTTTGATCAGTAGCACTCTCCTTGCTTGTATCTTCAATTAGGCCATACAAGGACCTTCACATTATGATGATCCATGTTGCTAACAAAGTACTACTTGCAGAATAATTTGTGATAAACAATTCACACATTTGAAGCTACTATAACCAACTATGATACATATTGTAAAACCTGCTTGCTACTGATTTCAATAAATAGAGGTTGGAAAGTGCAAATGACTCTCACCTTAAAAAAAATGGGAAAGAAACATTAATGGCCATGATTGGTTTTTCCATTACTACTTCCATGAGTTTGTACTTGAGACGTTTGTGATTTTATTGGATTTGCCAATCCTCAAACAGTATAGCAGAGCAAAAACACTGCTGGGGATTGTAAGTTTTATCATTGGAAATTAATTAAAAATTAAAAATGGATTTTACACAAGGAAGAGTCCACTGAATTGCCAATTTATATAGTAAACAAAATCCTTGGAAAGTAGGAAGCAAGCAGCTGAGGAGAGCTCTATCATTAGGAATTTGCTCACACTTGGGCTGATAGCACGGGCTATTAATTGTTGTCACTGAAAATTCAACTAAATTATACAAACTAGTTTTGGAAGGAGAAATTAATTGGGTAACGAGTTCAACACTTGGGCCAATGGCATATAGGCCACACTAGATAGTTTACATTGAGCATGAGCAAATGGTCAATGACTGTTGTTTTCATTACATTCTGTTACCAACAATTCCAGAAGGAAGTTGACTTCATGTCTCAAAGGGTGTCCCTGAGTTACGTCCAAAGTAAAGTCCCAACAACTTTGAGAAAGTCTAACATTTAGACTTGAGCAGGCTTTTTTTAGTCATGAGCCATTATGTAATCCCTGCGAGCAATCAAGTATGATATCCAAGGGAATTGACAAGTGGCCTTTGTAGCCATCAGGAGTATTTGGGATCTTTATGGCACTCAGCACTAAACAGATGCAACAAATTATTAGAACCAGCATGGGGCTGGAGGTTACTCCACAAGACATATATATTTTGGATTTGCATAATGTTCATGTGAATTTGCCGAATGGTCATGTGAAAATCCATAACGATCATGTGGATTTCGCAGAATGGTCTTGTAAATAATAGGTCTTCTCCATTTTGATTTGTAAAAGGGGATTAGAAAGAGGGCAACAAATTTAAAAAAAAAAAATAGTCACATGAAAACCAACTGCTACTGTTTTTAAATGGTCTTCTAAAATTGGACTGGAGTGGACCCATTTCAAACATAGTGACAGAAGGTCGAGATAAGAGTTGGTAGCACATAATTAATGCAAAATGGACCCTACCCACTGCCAAGACACTAGATACTAGACCAAACCGACTTTGGAAAACAGACCAAAAAAACATTCGGTTCAAGCTGCTTCCCAAGGATTTTCTTAACCTCAGTAACTGGACCTGGACCTCCTCATATCCTTGCTTCCAGCTTCCCAAGGATTTTCTTAACCTCAGTAACTGGACCTGGACCTCCTCATCTCCTTTCTTCCAGCTTTCCAAGGATTATCTGAACCCCAGTAACTCGACCTGGACGTCCTCATCTCCTTGCTTCAGGCTTCCCAAGGATTTTCGTAACCTCAGTAACTGGACCTGCTCAGCTGCTGGCTTCCAACGATTTGTCCTGGAGCTCAGTAACTGGACCTGGGCTCTCCTCAGCTGCTGGCTTTCAGCTGTACAAGGATTTGCTGTGGAGCTCAGCAACTGGACCTGGACTCTCCTCAGCTGCTTGGTTCCAGCTTTCCAAGGATTTGGTATATAGCTCACAAACTGGACCTGGACCTGGACCTCCTCAGCTGCTGGCTCGCTCGCTTGCACAATACCTCTTGTTGCAGAAGCTTCTGCTGCTATGTTGTTGCCGTTGTCTCTGAATTGCAAGTGTCTGTAAGTTTGTACAAGATTACCTCCTGTTGCAGAATCTGCTGCTGTTGCTGCTCCTGCTGTTTTGTCACTCAAAATTGCTGCAAGTGTCTCCAGAGGTTCGGATTTAAGGAAGGACTCAGTGGTTCTTGAAGTTACTGCTGCTGCTACTTCATACGGCCGCATTTGTTGTTGCACTGCACATATCTATACTGCTGACAGTTGCACCCTCGCAGGTAGATTTCTTCCCATCTGATCTCACTCCTTGCAAGTGCAAAATAAAAGTCTCGGCTAGCAGAGAAAAACTTTGTTTTTGTGTGGAATTTCACGCAGCTGTTGTTTTCGTGGCGTGATCCTGCAGCGCTGGTAGATAATTCAGTGAAGCTTTATATATCCTTCTTCCATTTGTCAGTGTTTCTTTTGCGGGGTTTCGAGTACTCAAATCCCCAGTCAGAAGATGGCAAGGAAATTGATGAAGACAATTACTCCTCCTCGTCGTCCAAGTTTCTGGATCGCAAGCAAGCTTGTGACTGTTGTTTTCTGGATTCGCAGCTAATTTCTGAACAGGAGGTTGACGCTGTGCAGAGTGTTGAGAAGACAAATGGGTTGTCGACGCAGTCTCATCTTCAGTTTATTGGTTCTCATTTTCATCATCGCTCAAACCTCCGCGAATGCTTCAAGTGGGTGCGGTAGTGGAGATTGCGGAGGAAGGGGAAGAACAGGCGGAGGAGGAGGAGGCGGCGGCGGTGGTGGTGGGGGAGGGGGCGGAGGAGGAGGAGGAGGAGGAGGAGGAGGTGGGGGTGGGGGTGAAGGTGGATGGTTTGGAGTTTGTGGGGATTTTTGCGAGATAGAAAACGATTGCACAGGAATGCTATCATGCATCGACGAGCAATGTAGCGACGATCCAGACATGGGTACCCACATCTGCGAAGCCCGGAAAGCTCATGACGATTGCAAACCCTTTGGATATCTCTGGCTAGGACCTGACGCAATACCATCAACTGTGGACTGCCAAGACTCAAACCTCACCAAGTGCTGCTGTAAGAGCGGCCATCTCTATCCGCAATTCGCTTGCTCTCCTCCTGTCTCCAATTTCACCAAAGGAATCCTCACCTTGAGAACCTTCAAACCTCTCAGCAACAATCGTTCCAGATGTGGCGCACCAGCTCCAGATGATCACTCCGGTAATGATCCTCTCCCAATGTTCCGCTACCTACCAACTGTGCTGTGATTCGGTTTCGCTGTTTAGAACCTCCGGTTCTCGATAGTAGAAACCGAACCGGAACTGGGTCTCGTTAGTAGGAACCAAATCAGAACCGGATCTGATTAGTAGAAGCCGGACCGGAACTGGGTCTGGTTATTGAACACTGAACCGGAACCGTGTCTGATTAGTAGAAGCTGGACTGGAACTGGGTCTGGTTAGTAGAAGCCGGACCAGAACCGGGTCTTGTTAGTAGAAACCGGACTGAACCAGGTTTGATTGGTAGAAGCCAGACCAGAACTGGGTCTGGTCAGTAGAAGCCGACCAGAACCGGGTCTTGTTAGTAGAAACCGGACTGAACCAGGTTTGATTGGTAGAAGCCAGACCAGAACTGGGTCTGGTTAGTAGAAGCCGGACCAGAACCGGGTCTTGTTAGTAGAAACCAAATTGGAACCAGGTCTGGTTAATACAAGCTGGACTGGAAGTGGGTCTGGTTCTGGAACTGGATTCGGTTCTAAAACCGAACCCAGTTTCAGGCTGGAACAAAACCCAGACCTGGTTTTGGTACCAGCACTGGAATTTGGAAAAAAGTCTAGAACCTACCAAGGGGCGAACCGGAGGTTAACTGGTAGTTAATTGCAATTCTGGACCCGGTTACCTGGAACTGGACTGGAATCGGTTCTGATTTCCAAAACTGGAATTGGAACTGAAACCTGAATTACCCCCCCCCCCCCCAACCCCCAAGAACCGGACCGGAACTAGACCCTGGGTTCCATTTAGTATGTGGAACCAGAACTGGAAGCCCTCTGTTTTTAAGAACCGGAACCGGAGGTTCTTGATATAATTCAAGAACCGCCCAACACTGTTAGATGTTGATTCTCATAACAGGTTTTTCTTCTTGTCTGCAAAATCTTCATCAAGATTGGAAATGCTTGAAGTGGGTCATGGTTTTCTTGCTTGCATTTTGTTTGTCTTTGCAGTTTTGTATGGCGATGGTGATGGTGATGAGGGGGAGAAGAAGAAGTTGGTATCTTTGTCGACTGGGTGGTTTGAGAAAGGGAGGCGGTGTTTCAAGCAGGTTGAAATCAAGGGAAATGGGAAGACAACAGTTGCACTTGTCGTTGATGAGTGCGATACGCAGAATGGGTGTGATGAGGAAAGTGCATACCAGCCTCCTTGTCCACTCCCCAACATTGTGTCTGCCTCCAAAGCTGTTTGGACTGCACTGGGAGTCCGGACATGTGACGATGATGATGGCAGCAGCTGCTCCTCTGATCCCCGATTCGGTTGGATGGATATCACTTGGTCAGACATAATTGATGATGTTCATGAGGATCAAGCTGCTAGCCTCCACCTTTCGGCAGCATCAGATGCTTGAAGATTGCAAGGATGGATCTAAAATCACTTGGGTCAGGTCACAAAATGCTCATGATCTGATCAAGTGAGTAGCCTTAAATCTGCATGAGCAGCTTGAAGAATGTTTGTGGACTTGATGATCAAGAAGTTTTGCCTTCTGCATCATCAGCTTGAAGAATCATTTGAAGATTGGATCATATATCACTTGGACCTTAAGACCCTTCATGATGATCAAATGGGTCTTGTTTCTGCATCAGATTATGCTTGAAGATTGGAAGAAATGGGTTTAGGGTTTATCACTTGATCAAGTGCCAGACTTCCAACATTCTTCCAGTGTGTGCTTTCTGCATCAGCTTGAAGATCAGAAGAGCACTAGGTAGACCTGTGCTTATGCTGTAAGTTTCGGGAGTTTTCTTTTTTGTTTTGTTTGTTTGTTTGGTTTTTTTTTTGGGGTGTGTGTGGGGAAGGAAGGAAGAAAAGTTTGGAGAAATATAATGCACTATTAAGTAAAATGGTGGTTGCAAATGTCGAGCAATAGTATCTCTGAAACTAAATGGGTATTGAATATTTGAGCTTGATGTTGTACTGTGATAACACCACAAGGGTTTGTGTCCAGCAATCTGACACCTTCAAACTTTGGAGATGAATTGGACTCAAATGTTTCTCTAATTTTCAAGTTTCTTGACATGCTCCAGTATTCTTATGCAAAGGGATTGTTGAGTTGGAGGTGGTCCAGTAAGGTAATCTGTGTTTCTCTGTGTTTCCTTTTAGAAATTTGGAAGCAATCAAATAGACATGTAATCAAACAGACTTACAATGCCATATTAAACAATGTAAGTCTGAAAACAAATATATTTGTATGATTTTACACGACTTTGTAAAACAATGTAAAAAATGTGATTTTTACTTGGAGAGGGGGGAGATTTTATAATGTGTTTAGTGATAGGCCAATGAAAGGACCATCAAAACATTTGTGTTTTGGAATGCATTATCCTATATATTATTTCACTACGTCCGTCAGTGTGTCTGTCTTTATCTTACTTTAACTTACTTTAAGTTACCCTGGGGTAAGGAATAAAGATGTGATAAAGTGAGTTAGAAACGTTGGATCGGGAATTGGACGGGTGGAATGATGTTTTTCAAGGGTAAGTATCGTGTTGGGGTAAAAGTGGAGAGCTGGGAAGTTACACATGGGGTGGGATGGACTGTTGAGGGGGGGAACCGGTAGGTGAGGAGGCGAGAGACCATTGGACAGAGAATAAACAATACTGTCGTGTGCCCGGGGCCTTCCGGCTGCTCTGAGCGCCCTTCTTTTTCTTTTGGGGGTTTTCTTTCTCCGGCAAATATCTGTTTCAAGGAGTGATGAAAAAATTGGAGATAAGGCACACTAGCAAGGGAGGGTTTGGGTTTGTAAGGTCTCTTATAAGGTTTATAGGGTCCATCAACCTTGGGATGAATGGATGAATGAGTGGATGGATGGATGGATGCCTCCTTCCTCCTATTTTAGCCGGGCTTTTATTTTAGCTCCGACTTAGTGGGTGTTCCAAGTTTGAAGTAACCTTACAACCACTTGAAATGTGCCACACTTGAAAACCGTCTATGCCTTGCAGGCACGGGTAACCACTAGTAACTAATTAAACCAATTAGTATAAATCATAATATGTACCTAAGTTCTTATAAAAGCTACAATAAATAATATTCAATAACAAATGTTATTTTTGAATACTCATTATAAAAGTAATTAGTAATAATAAAAGTTGTACTCAATCAATGAGGTGGGGAAAAATGTGCATTCAAGATATTTTTTTGGAATAACACCACCATAGTCTCTCATGTTGGTAGAAAATGCGAATGTTTGGGGAATGTCAAAATATCATGATTTTTTTGTGGATGGCAAATCAAAGTGACCCATTGAAAAAGATAAAGTCAAACTTTGGTATGCACCCACAACTAATTAATATGGATTTGCAAGAAAGTATGATTATTAAGGATATATAATATTTACACTTACATGCCTCAAAATATTTACTCGGGGTAGTGTAAGTGCATTTGACAAATATTTACATTGACCTCTGTAAAAAATAATACTAGATACCACAACAATATAAATATAAGTGTAAAAAGTTCAAATGTGTAAGTGTAAATTATTTACACTTAAAACGAGATTTACATGTTGTATATATGGCTATTGTTTCTAACACACAACACCAGTTGAATCCTCACACATTGTTTCTTTGCTTTTGAAACTCAAAGAATATTTGTAACTCTTCACCTAGTATTTCCAATGTCAAAAAAATTGCTCAATTTGATAAAAAAATGGGGAAAATATGAGATGTTTGGTGTAACGTGGTTCAATCTTTAATGATTGGTGAATTAAAACAGATTAAGATTTCAAGCTTAAAGTGTTCAATCATTGCATTTTTGTCTTTAGAATACAAAGAAATTTTGTAAAGCCTTAGTTCGTGCACCCATTAAGTTTTAAATCATTAAAAATACACTCAAAATGAATGAGGAAGATATGGGGCTGGAACTAAAAAGAGAACTCTAAAAGTTAATTTTTCAAAAAATTTGAAGAAAACTATCATTCATCCTCTTCCAGTGTTTTTTGCAGTGCTCCTTTACTTCTGACACTCAAGGAACATTTGTAGCTCTTCAGTTTTTGTGTCCAATGACACAAAAATCGCTCAATTTGATTAATGAATGAGAAAAATATTGAAAATTGATCAATGATAGGTACGTGTTTGATGATGGGCGGTTCTAACCTGATCAACTGGAAGTTCTTTTGATTTCAAGAATTTTCATAAACCCAGAACCGGATGTTATAACAAATTCAAAGAACAGCCAGGTCAACACTGGTTTGGACACTTGTCATAAGGAGGGCAGAAGATCCCCATTACAGAATGTACTTATTATGATGTGTTACTGCTAGGATGAAACTAAACCCTAATGGATGAAAAATGGATCCAGTGCAGAGTTCTGGTCGCGTTTAATGGTGTACTATGATGTATTATTTCTTGGATGAAACTAAACCCTAATGGATGAAAAGATGTCCAGTACAGAGTTCTGCTCGCGTGTGGGGTTCTTAATGGTGTGTTATAGTTATAGTGTATTATTTCTTGGATGAAAATCAACCCTAATGGATGAAAAAAGGGGTCCAGTACAGAGTTCTGGCCGCGTGTGGGTGTTGAATTCTGAGTGAATTCGAGCTTTCATTGTGTGGTGGAAATGAAGTGCTGGAAGGGATCTTCTTTGTTGAACTGCAACTTTTGATTTTTCCCAAGAGGAAGAAGAAAGAAGAAGGGTTCCGAGAATTGTGTTCCAGGTAGCAAGCATTGTGGCGGTGTTGCTCGCTTGCTTTCAAGGAATTTCACAGCAATTCAAAGCTTAATTGCAGTGAAATCGTGATGGGAAATATAACCATAGAAGAGAATGCCACAAAACATTTGGAGGTTTCTTGTGCAAATTGCTTCAGAGTCTTTGTCTGTTGCTTCACTTTACTATGTTGTCAACAACTAGCTTGGAGGATCTTTTACCAACATGTGAGATTGGTGTGCGTTTTGCATTGTCCAAGAGTGTGAAACCCTAAACCCTAAACCTCAACCCAGCTTTTGTGCAATCTGAACAATTTTTAGTTTAATCTGTGCAGGATCTGAAGGAGATTCTGCGCTTGGATTGGGCTTTATTATTATTCCCTGGAATGCTAGACAATGTCCAGAAAAAAAAGGAGATGTGATACAAGGAGCCCGCCACCTTTTGAGACACCACCGCCAATTTCCAGGGAAGAACATGAGCAAAACTGGCATACTTGTTGTACATTTGATCTTGATACTCTTGAGTGCAACATCTGCATGGACTATCTCGTTGCACCCATATGTCAGGTGAATTTTCCAATAGTTCCACCTTTTGGACGTAGGTTGTTGGAAAAAACCCATCACTCAGAAAAAAGACCTAAACTCTTAAGATTCTACTACAGAGCTGACAATGTGCCAATCTATTCTCCAGTGAAACCGATTGATCTTGAAATGTAATAAACCCTTTTTGAAATGAATCTTTTGTCACCACTGAAACTCAGATTTTTCTTATATATATATATATCCTGTTTTGGAATCTGCATTTGCAATATCTGAACAACTTGCATTTCCGTAGTTGCATCTCTGGTTCAACTGATTTATGGTTTTAGAGTGTGTGTATGTGGACAGTGTGAAAATGGGCATACAGCATGTTCAAGATGTTGCTTCAAGCTCACGCCACTCAGGATCTGCCCCACAAGCCAATTGATGACTGGAGTTATCTGCAACCTGCAGCTTGAGAAGTTGATTGAAACTCTCCATGTGGATACAAGTCCTTCAAATGCCCAGCTAGTGTTGGGTGTATATTGATGGGTTCAGTAAGTGGAATTTCTCACCACTTTCAGGTGAAGCATGCTGTCAAAACGGTGGAAGTGCCTTCCAATGAATGGGTTGAAATCCTGCTAGAATTCACAGTCGATTCTGCTGACCTTTTACTGAAAACAGTAGACATGCTGTTCCTTTTCCACCATGAAGAGCAACTATATGGGCGTGTCATTTACATCTTGTCCTTTGTGGAGGCTTCTCAAGAGAATGCTTACAGATACCACGCGGAGGTACACCTTGATGAGACAGTATTCTCAATGACAACAATTGCCAAAAGTGTCTGACAGCCTGGTAAGGATCAGGTAGCAAGCTCCCTTATCATCCCCGATGCACTTTTGGCTGGGAAGATAGGTATTCCTATTTGCTATCATCTTTATTGTGCAAAGGAGGAGGAAGAGGAAGAATATCCAATCTCTGCAAAGGAGAGCGATACCAAGTTTTCCCCAATAGAAGATCCAATAGATCTTTTTGATATCATTGGATACGATCATATTTTGCCAATGATGGTCTCCCCATCCTAGTTTTTGAATTTGCACGATATTAGTCCTCTTTTTGGAGTTGCTGGGCACTCATTGACCGACAAGAATTTGGAGTTGTCTGAATCATTTTGGTGTATCTTTAGCTCCCTCCTTCCATTCTGTATGTAGAAAGAGCAATCTCAACATTATGTACTCTATAATACATTTATTGGTATCCAGTGCTTGATCAGGAAATCTCCTGGGCATCTCACATCCATCAGATTCTGACACCTGTAAAGTTTGTGTGGCATTATGTTGGCCATGTTACTAATAGATCATATGGTCTTGGGAAAAACAATTCTGTATCTTTGTTTCTTTGGAAGTATTTTTGTTGCTCTTTCTACTTGCCATACTTCAGGAATGGACTAGTAATACTAATCCAAAGCATAGCACAACCACACTGATAGACTAGTACTGATCTTACACTACATATTCAGATAATCCTACTGGTCTAGTGCTATTTTGTCTTGCCTGATGCTATTCTGGCAACTTGGTGCTATCATGCTTTGATCCACAAGGTGTTGGTTTAGGGTTTAGCATCCAATAATGCACATTGGTGTTTGATTGTTATAACAGTTATATGCACAGCTGTAGGTCAGCTTAAATTATCTCTCAAGCAGTATGGTGCGGTTCTCTCTTTTTCAAAGAAGGAACCAGTGGGCAGCATTTGGGTGTATGGACCAGTGTTGGGCGGTTCTCATATTTTTGTGAGAACCAGCCGGTTCTGGTTCTTACATCATGTTATGAGAACCTGATCGGTTCTTTAATATACTTTTTTTTAAACTGGTGAGAACTGACCAGGTTGTCAAGATTTTTAAGTTTCCCACATTCACCTGGTTCTCAAATAGGGCGGTTGTTGCATATAGAATAATATTCAGTTCTCACAACCTGGTTCTCACATTTTCCAGAAATTAAAATTTAATTAATTAATTAATTTATTTTGTTCACAATAATTTTTTTGAACTTAATAATTATTGAAAATATATGGAAACTTGTAAAATAAATTTATTCAAAATTTACAACTCTAGATTTTCGTCCCTTTTAAAAGCTCCTTTCAAACTCTTTTTCTAAATTATGACCAGTCCGAATTAAATCTACGAAACTAAAAGGGGATTCACAACCTATTCTAGGATCAGTGGACCAATTTTTGTTGACAAAGATTAATTTGTCCAAATTTTTTGATTGGAAAGACATCTCCTAGGACTAGTAAGGATTCCAATTAATGAAAATATTTTTTTTGTTTCAATTTGAGATTCAATTATTCCTAAGATTTTTCTAGCACAAAAACCAAATGTAGGAAACATGCTTTCATGTTTTTCCCTCCATTGTAGTGGGCACTTGATGTCTTTAACATCCACTTGATAATGCCTGAAAATCAAAAGCTCTTTATTAACCAATTCCGTTGCTAGCTCACTTGTGCTGGATGTCATTTCAAAAATATCCAAACTCCTATCCTTTTCAACCCTTTGCTCAACAACGCCCCTTTTAAATTCAATCAATGGATGCAAATGATAATAACATTTTAAAACATAAGAAATAAAGATTTTTTTGTCATGTTCTTCAACAAATACCTTCCCTTGCTCACAACTCGTAAGTGAGGACACAAGATGAAGAGTTTTAAACCTAAGGTCTGACATTAAAGAAAACATATTATTCATATTGTTTTAAGAAAGAAATAAAAGAATCTAGAACTTGAATTTCTTTTTTTATGTTGGAGGCCAAACATGATAACTCATAAACAACAGTTCCATCTTCTTTTATTAAATTGTCAAAAGTTGCATAATCAATTTCATCCCTAAATTTTAGACTAATGGATATGGTAGAATTCAGTGCATCACTTAATAACCAATGACCTTTAGATTGGTTCAAAATACAAGTAGACACAATAGGGCTAAGAGAATCAACAACAATGCGACAAATGTGCCATGTCAAAGGAGGTAGTATTCTTGCATTCATTTTCATAGAATTTTGCATGCTATAACATAATATAATTACTTATTAGAATTGCAAAGCTTTTTGAAAAATGATAATTTTGCTAGCAAATTTGCAAAAGTAAAAGAAATTGTTAGAATATGCACAATAAGAATGTTCAGAACGGATCCCTCATCTTTCACATAAGTAATAATTTTTTTCCTCAATGCATAATTGTCCAACAATTTTGTCAATTTTTTATCCAAAGTTTGTCCATTAGTATTTGTTGGTTCAAAAAGGCCAAGGGTAATATGCTTTGGCTACTAATCAACACTTAAAAAATTGATTACCAATGCAAAACATCATGTCCAACTTTTGACATCCATAGATCAAAACTTGTTGTTGCAAAATGACATTTTGCTAAAGCTGGTAAAACATATAGTTGTTTAGTTTTATCCACTAATCCGGGCAATTATTCATGAAAAAATTGTTTTCTAGAAGGAAAAACGATTCTTAGACATAAATGCATATTACATCTCTTCAACCAATTATTTTCCACAAACTGTAAAGAAGATGGTTTTTGATAATTAAAAGACTCAAATCTTTCAAATTTTTTTTTTGCTACACATGGTCTTTCTTAAAAGGTTCCCTTGCAAAAGAAAACTAGATATGGAGTTAGAAGAAATATTTGATCTCTTTTTGCTAGACTTCTTTTTCTTTCAAAGGACAATTCATTTCTTCTTTAATTTTTTCAAAACATTGGAATGATTTGTATTAACATGTTTCTTCAATGTAGCTATACCATTAGTTATGTCATATATGATTAATCCTTTTCTAGCTTGAGTTTTTGGATTTAAATTCAATATTGGATTATTATGACAAGGAATATAACACATAATTTGAGGAGTTATTACATTAATTTTTTTATTATCATTAACACAATAAAATGCCCAACATAATGCATTTCTACTATTCCTTTTCCAAAATGATCTTTGAGCATGAAACTGTTTAAAATTCTTTTTCATTTTCTTTTCATTTATTCCTAGATTCCTATTTTTTTCTATTTGAAGACTTTCATTTTCTTGCAAATTTACATTTTCTTGAGGTTCCAAGAAATGTTCATCTTCCATCCTTACTTCATTCATAAATAGATCACATGTATTTTCATTTTCAGAAGATTGTTGGGTGAAAGCACAATTAGGTGGACTCTTTGGATTGTCATAGTGGTAATTTTTTTGGATTATAGATGAACTTTAAATGTAAAATCATATCGAACATTAAAATTTTCCATTTTTTCATTATTCGTGTTACAATATACTTTATTGAAAATCTTATTAAAAATTATGGATGAGTTTTAAGAAAATAATGGATTAATTGTGGACTTTTGAAATGATGATGCTATGTTTGTCACACATAAAATGAAAATGTGCATTCAAAAAATGTGTCATAGTAGTATCAAAAAAAAAAAGAAAAAAAAATTCACCATAAAATGAATAATTTAATTGTAAGATGCATTGATTTTTTTTCAATATAATTTTTTTTCATATTTAAAAACTTAATTTGTTACGATTTTGTCATTTTTTACAATTGATATTCCATTTCACATTGAAAATTTCAAACTTTTCTCTAAATTTATTGACCAATCACATGTTTAAGGATATTTATAGGGTGGTCTATTAATATTTGTGACCAAAACCATAGGGAATAATTATAGGATTTATAGTATGATAATTATTTTAAATGTAAGAATTGTAGCTAATGTAAGATGTGGATTTTTCAAAATGTCAAATGTGAGCCACCTCACCATGTTTTTACCCTGTTCCATATTTACTTTTAGATTAAAAATTATTGAATTAATGAGTAGAAAAATAAATTAAACAACTTTATGATTTATCAAACACTAAACATTAAATAATTCTATAATGTATCAAAACCCACAAACTACCATTTACAAACAATTACAAAATATAATCTATTTTTTTTTGCATTTACAAAATACAAATAAGGTGGAAAAAGTATGGGGTTTATTATAAAGTTAAAAAAATCTTGCAAAAATAAACAACAAAGAAAAAAAATTAAAAAATTAGCACATTAATAACAAGAAACAACACAAAATGAGTGAAAAAAAACTCAAAAACCAAAATAATGAAAAAAAATGAAAAAACAAGTTACCTTTTTGTGTGTGAGCTCCAACCTTTGATCTCCAACTTGCACATGGCAAGGAGGGGAAGGGAAGTACCATATTGATGAAAGAAACAAGAGGACAACAATGTTAGAAGAACAAAAGCATCAATGTGAGAAGACCGACAACTTGATGGGCTAGTAGGTATTTGGAGTTGTGTGTGAGAAGAATAGTGCGTGAAAAAAACAACACATGAAAAAAGTAGTTCGCAAGGTAGGAGTGTGCGAAAAGAACAATGTGTGAGAAGAGCAACGCATGAAGTAGCAACACACAAAGCAAGAATGTGTGAAGCAGCAACGTGCGAAAAGAGTTGCAACAACACAAGAAGACCAACAACAACATGAAAAGACTTGCAGCAGCACGAGAAGAGTTGTAGCAATGCAAAAAAAGTTGCAATAGTGAGAGAAGAGCTGCAACAACACAAAAAGAACTACAACAATGCAAGAAGAACTACAACAACACAAGAAGACAAGAAGCAACATGAAAAGAGCAAAAGCAACACCAAAAGAGCATGCAACAATGTGAAATGAGCAATCCAATGCCATAAGAGCAACGTGCAATGTGCAATCCACAAACAAGAATAATGTCAAGCCAACAATGAAAAGAAAAACTAATAAGGAAATAACACTATAAGACAAAAAAATAAATTTGTGAAGTGAAATAAAGCTTGAGCTTTACTTTTATACAAAATCTTAACCCTAAACAGTGCCTCCGCCTCCCTAAGTAGCAACTGTTGTTTAGGAACCCTAAACCCCAAACAATGCCTCCGCCTCCCTAAGCAACAACCTAGGAACCCTAAACCCTAAATTGATAGACTGAGAACCGGATGGAGGTTCTTTGAGAAAACATGTCTAGCTCTTTCAAAAAAAAAAAACTCCGAAACTGGTTCTCATGATCGGTTCTTGTTCATGTGAGAACTGACTGTTGATTCTCACACATAACTATGTCAATTCGTTCTCACTGTGAGAACCAGGTCAAGAACCAGGTGACAATTCGAGAATCGCCCAACACTGGTATGGACCCTTGACCAACAGTTATCAAAAATTAAAGAACCAGTAATGACCCACAACCATGGTTCTCAAAAAATAAAAACCTACCTTGAACCACGGTTCATATCAAAGAACTACTCCACACTCTGTCTGGACTTTGGACCTTTTGAGTTGCAATCTGTTCAGATGACTTTTCCACAGCAAGAAATGTACCAGAAGAATTGTGTGTTTTATGAGCATTCAAAGTATGTCATGGATTCTGCCATGGCCCATTCCAGAGCAGAACTGGTGTTCCCAACAGGTGATTCAAAGTGGTGCTCCCACTGGCAGTTCAAGTGGAATGGGCAGAACCAAAAGTGGAACCAGCAGATGACCACCTCTCCCACCTAGGAACATAATTATGGGAATTAAGACATCAAGACTTGTTCCACGCAACAAAAAATATATGCTGACAGTCTAGTTGCTAAAAACTCATTTCATGTAGAAGCTTTTGAGCAAATGAATAACTTACTGGTCATCGAAAGGAAGGACTGCTCAATGTCCTAAAAATGGAGTTTTTTGGGGAATAATTGCTGTATATCACCCTAAACCCTAGATGATCAACACCAAGTTGAGAAACCTTAAAAGCCATTATACTTTGAGTTGAAGAGTTGGGTATTCTTACAAAACATTACTCACAAGTTATTGTTCCGACTTCCGACCATGATGAGAGAAGTCTGGTGCTTTGGAGGAAGCATGAAAGAGGTCCACTGACCATGAAGCTAAGGAAGCATTGTGTTCCAGTGCATTGGATGCAAGCTGAAGAAGAATATGGGGTACAAAAACAAACTTAACTTAATTTGTGGTGCACAAAAACAAACTTAACTTAATTTGTGGTGCACAAAGTTGGCAAATTATGTAGAAAAATATAAGGAAGAACCAAGAATCTCCCTCAATGTAATAGGCTCATCGATAAAACTTGTGACCATTTAATGTAGGAAGCTCCTATTTAGTCCATTGGCCTCCCAAGTAGAGCCTTAACTTTGGCTGTAAACTTTGGGGGTCTAGATTATCCATTAGTCTTGATTGATTGGTTGACGGCCTCTTTTGGACATCCAGTTTTGAGGGTGAGTAAGTTATGGGCCATTTTCCCCAAAAGAGTTATGGTCCAATCTTGGAAATGATTCGCTTACTAATGCTAAATTAGGCCAGTAAAAACCAAGGCAATTATTAGCCTCAAAGGTACTCCCATATCTGACTATGCACAAAACTGCTTTGGATACTTTGGCTCCAAACTGTTTCAGATTTCAGACTAGCTTAGTCATGCAAGTTCAGGCTTGGTTTGGAATGAGATCATGTTTGGTTTGGCACTTTGGAACAGTTACCAAGGGATTTACATTAGGGATATTATTATTTTGTGAAGACCTCCACTGATTTCTCTAGTGTATCTAGAGAGTGCCTTATCCGGTCAGGCATTTTTCATTTGAAAAATGTGAACTTCTGCTCCTCTGTGCATTCTGTTTTGTAAAGCCTAGCACGGCAAAACAGTAAAAAATAGAGTCGCACTTTGCTCTTGGTAAAGCACACAAATGAGGGCATTACTGAAATCAGACAATGCTTGCCTGCTGCCTTGCTCAAGCTCTAATTTCGGTGATGCCCTTGCCCACAATTGATTTAGAGAGTACAGTCGCGTCTCCCCAAGTAGCACCCACAAATTGGTTCCCAGTTGAAGACAAAATCTTGATCCCAAAATCCTACTCCAACTTGAAGTCAGGTAGAGCCAACAAACAAACAACGAGAGTCAAGAGACTAATATTGAAAGAAATGTGTTTCCAAAAAGGAAAAACAACCTTGCTTAGTCATCACCCATTTCGGCAAAGATCCAAATTTAGTGGAGTCATTACCTGGTCTCTTGCGCCAACATCGCATGGTAGCTGACAAGGAATGAGAAGTGTTTTTTTTGGTCGTGGAGCTGTAGAAGAATGATGATGATGTAAACCTTAAGGACCTTATTCGAAGGCCCAAGAAGTGGGTTACAAAAAAATGAGGAAAGAAGAAAAGAAATCAGTGGGGAAAAAGGGCATGGTCTGAGGATTTTTATTTTGGCAAAAATCCACCAGTTCAAGACAACCAAAAACAATTAGGGATGCTAATGTCCCCAAAGGCATTTTAAAAAATAAATCTACCAAATTCGCCATATCCCAGCAGAAAGCTCTCAATTCACAATATTTAAATATTGCCCTCTAGCCTGTTGCTGCAATTTAAAGGGACTCCTAAAATTTTCAAATTCCCTCTCTGCCCTGTAGCCAAATTTGGTTAGGCCCTCTTATAAATGATACCCAGCCCACCTAGTACCTCACAAAAGTGAAAAAAAAAAAAAACCCCGGTGGTATGGTTTAGACTAAGTTACTAAGTGCAACTAAGTTTGAAATCCCACAGATGAAGGGCCAAACTAGAAGTTAGAGTTCAAGTGGGAATATAGCGGGAAATTATTCAAGTTCTTCAAAATCAATGGTCCCACAGGGAATCCTAAAAAAAATTTCTTACAGTGATGGATTCCCTCAGGTATCTGACTGGGGATCTTCTTCTACTCTTTCGTTGTCTAGTAGGAAGCTTTGAGGACGCAATGCTTTTTTTTTTTGCATTGTAGATCCTCAGTTGTCGATCAGGTTATATAGACTAGGATCATCATCATCTTCTCAGCTTTGAGTACTCAATACAAGTTTTGTATGCAATCTTGTATCCTTATTTTGTGGATGACCAGGTAGCTAGACCGGAACCCTCATCATCTTCTCTTTGTTTCTCTATTAACAATGAGCTTTGAGTACTCAATACAAGTTTTGTATGAAATCTTGTATCCTCAGTTTGTGGATGATCATGTAGCTAGACTAGGATCTCATCTTCTCTTTGATCCAGTGATCTGAAAGATCACAGACAGCAGCAGCAGCAGATTTGAGACGAAAGAAAGAATCGGACCAGCTAGCTAGTAGTAGCCAGGCTATATTCAGTGTTGAAGAATCATGTTACCAGGTGTAGTAGTACTGGGAAGTCATGTGGTAGCTTTTCTGGTGGAGGCGGCCGGTGTGCTAGCTGCCACATTGAGCATGTGCACCGCCAGAAGAAGTGATCCTCACGACAAGACTAGTAGTGCTAGGAAACGCGGCGCCGGCACCCAGCAGACGGATTATGAGCTGAACGGGTCGGCTCAACATAACGGCGACGGCGGGACTGCAGGCTCATCTGGAAATGGGACTGATGGCTGGGGTTCTGGAGGAGGACATCACGGAAGAGGATCAGCAGCTGCATATGATGATGATCATATTGTAGCTGGATCGGGAGGATCAGCTGATCCCGATGGAAGTCTTGATGGAGGCGGCGGATCCGGAAGAGGAGGAGCTGCTGGAGTACCCTTGTACTCAAGCGAGGAATATTCCTCAATCCTAGGAAATTCCTGATGAATCTTCCATACGGTTGCTGATGCAGCTCCTCGTATGTTTTTACATTGCCTAGTGTACCCATGAGCTGCATACACCCATTTGAGAAGAGCTGCCAGTGGAAATTTTACAGCAGTTATTAGTGTGTTTTGATCACAGCACACACTCTTCACGTAATTTAGTGTCGAACTTAGATTGTGTTCTAATTTCAGGAAGTTTCAAAATACTTAAATAGCTAACTTGTTGACCTGCACCAGAACATAATTTTAATAGGACTTGAATAAAATTTTGCTGCAAACTTGACTTTGTCCATAGATCATGAGTCATGATGATCAGCTTCCAGAGAAGAAGATTAGACAAACTGTCCAGAGTTGAGAGAGAGAGAGAGAGAGAGAGAGACATAGAGTTGTAACTATAAATTCACCATTTCAACTTGTGTTCGCATAGAAACCCATTGTAAGTGCTTTTCCATAACTCATAAAATCCTCTGACAAGATTTGTAGTGTATTTGGAGGAATGCTTACTGAGCATAAGCATTAAAACCTCTCGGGCATTTTGAACAAAATGCCTTGTGTTGTTTTTTTTCCCCATTATACACATTTTGGGAATGGCCCCCAACCTTATGGCCATTAATTAACATTCACAGATTGTGAGGCTTTCATGGATGCATAAATCATCAAGTTTTTTCATTGGAATTTTAAGGGTGTTTTTTTTGTTTTTCCTCGTAGTTTGATGTTTGATTTTATTGTGCATTATTTCGATTCATCTTTCATCTTTGAGTTATTACCTATAACTGATGGTCAGGACATACTTAACTATTTAAAAAAGCACTTAGGTTAAGTAGTTTCAAATTTAATTTTCAAAATCTCAACTGCTAAACAACAATTATGCAAAGTACACCTTTCGTTGTGTATTTGTAATAGTAACCAATGGTTGGGAAAATAATGTTTTAAATTTCACAAGTTGGGACTTTGATTCTCAACAGTTTTGACAAATCTTTGTAAAATTTTCCCTTTTTTTCATTTGACCTTTTGCTAATTATTTTGTCTCAAACATCATTTGGTCGCGGGTAAGGTATGTATTATGTGTCAAAGTGCTTCTTTTGACCTCTTGCTTACAGCAAAATAAAAAATCATAACCTTGATACTCTAGCAAAATGGTCAACATGTGGCAGAAAACATTATCCAAGAAAAATATAATGTGTCAAAAATCTTATCGCTGAAAATATAATATTTTTGCTATGCCATAAACACTTGTTCCTAAGATAAAATTCTCTGGTGTGTGGTTAAGTTTGCACAGCTGGAAGCACTCAGCTGGGAGACGAATGTTATTTTCAATTTAGGTTGAGTTTGATCATATATATGTACCAAAACCATGCTCTGTAGTTTGCCACACATGAAAAACAATGGGAGACTTCTAGAACTTAGAACCTCTCCTAAAATGATGACATTCCATGTTCATCTGATCATGTGATCCAGCACTCACAAGTGCACCATCCATTAAAAACCTGTTATATGACTGAATTGTGGATGAACCCCAACCTAGTTACCAAGGGTACATCTTGGTAATCTATGATATAAAGCCCCATACTTCCACTTCACACTACCCCAGTAATACCTATATAAGTGGGTATGTATCATAAATAAGTGGGTAGGTAGACTATGTGTGATCACTATGTATATAGGTAAGTAGGTGCAAGACACTTGATAGCTATTAGGTATGTAAATGCACGTGTGTGGTTAGTATGTATAGCTTACGACCTCAGTTCACTATGGGAAAATAATACAAGGAAAAAGTGTTTCCTCTCCACATACCACCATCCTCTTGCATTGTGAGTTGTGAGTGTTTGTTTTGTTTTTTGGTGAGATTTGGATTTTTTTACCAGAGATATTGTGATTTCAACAAATACAAAGGATTTCGTGAAAAAGAATGGGCTTAATTTATCAGATTTCGAAGTTTTCAATTTATAAATCACCATATTTTTACAACAAGTTGCAGAGGTATAGCAAAAATATAAAACAACTCTTAAAATTTTGTGATTTCACATATGGTCTATAGCCAAATTCGGCTACTTCTTCTTGTCAACGATCACCAGTTTGCCTACATCACGAAATTGAAAAATAAAAACCCCATGAGCCTGGTAATCTTGATCACTGCTTGAAACATGAAGTGTAAGTCTACTTGTGAAGCCCCTCCATTTCAAAGCTGAATATGAATTCTAATAGCCAGTTACTGTAGGCAAAGTTACAACACCCTTTGCCTTTGCAAGTTTCTTTAACTCCTACAGCTGGCTCCAACTCTTTTCATTTTGATGGCACTAAGCATTGCCTAAAGCATGCACTTTATCCATAAATTTTTATCCTATACAATATTGCATGTTTTGAACATTCTACTTCTTAGGTACCTTGTTGAATTTGGCTCTTCAATCCTATGGAGGCATTTTAAAAACCTACTAAAAACATTGGGTTCAATTGCAACCAACTGATGTCAAGTCTATTGAAATTGCAATAACATTAATGTACTATGGCATTGGTGCATTTTTTTCACAAAAATCCTTTGTATGAGTCATAATGAATTTTTTGGGTCACCAAGTGATGAAAATTTGCCAAAACAAAAAAGCAGTGGTTGCATTGTATGAGGAAAAAAAAATGTAATTAATGTTGTATAATATGGTATTAGGAGTTCACTTTATATTACAAAATGACAAAGAATGTGTTTACATCCACAAGTATGAGGATGTCATTTGGTAATGTTTAATTAATTGATCATTATATCTAAAACAAGCAGGAATTTATGTTCTCAAGGTGCAAGCAAAATATTTTGTACATACATGTTACCTTGTTTTCTACTTGAAAACATGAAAAAACCAGTTTTTCAAATTTTTAACTTTCCTCTAGCATTTCAAAACAAATGGAACTTTTATTTTTTTTCATGGGCCTCTCTAGCCTCCTTCTAGCTTTTAAAAAAAATTGTGTCATATCATTTGGACTTGAAAAAGTACCCCAAAAATATCCCCCATTTTTTAGGGGTTGGGGATGATTTTAGTTATGAAAACCACTCGATTAAACAAAAAAGTTATTTAAGAATGTTCACCACATCAATATTGAGGTGCTTGAAAAAAAACCAAATACTTGCAAAAACACTTCACCTACTTTCAAATACTTGAACTTTATTTTTCAAACTACCACAAATTTTAGGTCCAATTTAAGTACTTGCAAATAGCTTAAAAAAAACATTATTATAATAATTTAATTTTTGAAGTCCATGCAAACAAGAGTTAAAAAATAATGTACCCAAATTTTTTTTTACTATCCCCATAAAATCATCTATTTGCATTTTTAGTCCTTTTCTTTAAGGACCCCAATTTTGTTGCTTACACTACTTTTTGTGTATACTTTACCATGCTTTCACCCCTCATGGACATGGTTGGAAATAACATGAACACAATTCAAGTACAAAATGTTTGACTTAATATATTTCACATGATGCATGTTCAAAACTTAACAATAGTGTAAAATCATTAGAAAAGGTTGGAAGTTGATCATGGTTCTTTTGATTGTATTGCATCATTTAGGTTGATTTCAAAAAAAGTGTCAAAAAAATTGATCAATGTTTCATTCAAAGCATAGATATTATTATGGATGAAAATAAATGTTCATGAATGAAGTTCATCCATGAACCTATTTTAGATTAAAGTATAAAATATATAATATATAATATAACGTCATATAAAATATCATACAATTTTTATATTCATTTTTAAAACTTTTACCTAGATGTTTTATGATCTATGGTAATGATTTGGTAATGTTTAGACATACAATGCAAGAGTTATTGAACATGGAACAAATTTGTCAAAAAAATTATCAAAATCAAAACTAAATGTTTTAGAAAATTTGGGGTGAACTCTTGGATTTGAATTTTTTTTTTTATGGGGGGAATTTTTGCCATTTGGAAAAATTCTATTTCCAAAAAAATAAAATCAATTTTATTTTATTTATTAAAAAATGCCATGTTTTACACATTGTTTAAGCAAGTAGCTAGGATATAAAAGGATTTTTAAAAAAAAATAGTCTATAACCAAACATGGTTAAACCTCCTTGTGGATGATTTATGCTTTTAAAGCATGTTTCACACTTGGTGTTAGGGAGTTTTTTTGTTAAAATAGACTAACATTGGTCGCAAGTGGTGGAAAAATAGGATAGAAATTTGAAATCTCTTATAAAGTTAATGATGGATTAATAAATGTATAAGATTCATTAAATACTACTTGAAAATTGCAATCCATATATCTACATATGTAGAGTGCAAATTACCATAAAATATAACTTCAAATTCTATTTTGTTGTTCTTGTTGTGCTTCTATTGTCACCTAAGATGTTGATTTCATGCACACAACCAACTTGTATTGTGCATCATTTTCCAAGAAGATTTATAGCCTAAATAAAATCCTTGAAGGGGATTTGAACCCCAACCTTTAAAAGGGTGTTACCCATTGTAGTTTGAAACTTACTTGCACCTAAAACCTAGTTCGAAGACAAACCCAAAACATTGTTAAAAACTAATTCAAGTTCCAAATGAAATTGCAACATTAGATAGATTTCCAAACATATTAATTATTAAATTGAAAATGGACATCTTTTTGAAGTTTCAATGACAAAGAGCATCCACAAAATAAAAACTTGACATGGACAACATTAGAACCCTAGGACCTAACCTAAAAAAATTGTTGCCTTTTTTATGTATTTCAATAATAGTCATTCAACCAAAAGCAAAAGTTCAATTTTCACCCATAATCATTCATTAATCCTTCCCACAAGTTCATATATAAGTAATGCACCTCTTGAAAAAGAAAAAAATCATTAGAGACAGACAAAAACAAATTGAACATGCAATGTGAAAAAGGAAAAAGTGTAAACATAAATTCATTCAAGCAAATCAAACCAAAACAAAGTAATTTATATATTAAAAAATCAAGCACAATCTTATTGATTTGTCAACATGGTTTGTAGCCCATAATACTTCCCAAAAAAACTACAACTTCTAAGAGCTTATGTTAGCTACACATTTGCATGGTAACAAACTTTGCCATTCCACCTAGTAATGGCTTGGTCATAAGGAAACAAAAGTAAAAAACATTGATTAAAAAACCTAATCCATAACTCCAAGTGCGTGCTCAAATGGTTTCATAGTTTGTTCTTCAAGATGCTGATAATGTTAAATGCTCAATCATCTTCAATAGAACCAAGAACTTGGAGAACAACAATCTTAACCAATTTTATGTATTTTAAAAGCTTGTGGTTGAGGATGGAAGGTGAAAAGACTTTGCACCAAAGCCTTGTAAAAGGATTTAGGTCATTTTCTTCTTGTAAAATTACTTCAAAGTTATGCAAGATTGCCATCTTGAAAAAACTAGACCATAGCCTAATTGTTTGATTTGAAAATAAGCTAGGAATAATTTGCCCACCTTAGGAGCCACACAAAAAGTGGCCGACTAATCTATGATTTTCTTTCATAGACACTTATAATCCTTGACATGCAATTTGTACTTGTCTAAAACCCTAATTTCAAATTATCATGCTCTTAGATTCTATATAAACAAACGTAATTTTTAGTGTAAACAAGCATGGGTAATACATACAAATGTAGTTTCTAAATACTTCATCAATTTTATCTTGTGATTTTTGTAGGAAATATAAAGATGAGAAGGCACATTTTGAGGATGTGAAAACTAGTAAGTTTGAACGCATTTGGTTGTTAGATCCTACTATAAGTTGCCAACCAATCATATTTCCACCCCACTTGCAAGAGATTGATGTGATGGCTAAGTGGGTACGTGGGAAACCATTTGAAGCCATCAAGTTACTAGGATTGTGCCTATTGATGAGGTTCTTCCATTACTTTCAATCCCCCCACTACATTGACTTATAAAAAATGAAGGCATATGCAAATCACTTTATAGTTGATGATGAACATAGTAATTTATTAGTCACATTTGACTCAAGTGTTGCTTTTATTTTGCAATAATCACAAAGGAGTGAGGATGATGTGTTGGTCAAATCCAATATATTGGGACATTGAAGGAGATTTTGAAATTGGATATTTATGGTCACATGTTTTCACCTATTGTTTTATTTCATTGTAGTTGGGTGAAAAATGGGATTAACATAAAGCTAACCTTGCTTGCATACAAAATGACATTGGTTTTTTACTTGCAAATATTCATCACTTATTGCATGAGTTTGATGAACCTTTTGTTTTTCCTTCACAAGTTCAACATGTGTTTTTTTAAAATGATCAAAAGACATTAGGGTGGAAAATTGTGCTTAGGAAAGAGACTAAAAGTTGATGAGTTGTTGTGGACACATATGATGATTACATTCACACACATGGCATTGTGTCTAAATTGGAAGTTCCATTAGAGTTTTGAGATTTAAACAACAATAGGACAATAGTAGGTGTGATAGAATTGAATAGAAAAGACATTATCCTAGTTGTTGAAGCCTTGCATGGTAGCTTGGGGATAGATTATGTGGCATAATTTAAACTTCGACCACAATTCATTTCAAATTGATGCATTTACACATTTCATTTCAAATTGTTATATTTATTCAATTCATTTTAGATTGCAATGAAATGTTTTACTTATAGCATATGTGGATTTTTGCAACTCCTTTTGTTTATAGTTTTGTTATGTAAGATTCCAATATTCAATTATATATTAAACCTTTTTTGGAACTTTATTCATTTTTGTTGACAAATATTCAATTTTTTTAAAGTGGAGGTTTTTAATTCATATAACCTATAATTCATCCATCCGTGGCACTCCATATTGTATGACATGACTTTTTTTCATTTACATTTTCAACTAAAATCGCAATAGTTGTAAATAAATCACATATACAACTAAAATTAGTTTCACCTCTCTTATAGTCGCATATGCCACAACAATGATTTGCAATTAACATGACACATAGGGCTAAAACATTTATAGTTGGATCAATACATGGTTGGGTGGACCAATTTGGATGTCATGTAAATTAATTTTGTAAGGTGGTTGTCATTACAATGCCCATTTCCTTATATAGATATTGAAACTTACTTAAAGGGACTTGGTTTGAAAATCTTAACTTGAATATCTATGTGATGCACAAAGTCATTTTGTAAAATTTTAAAACTTGGAAAAGCCATGAAGTCACAACTTGTGGATTGTATTTTTGGATTTCATTTTTTTATGGACTTTGACATGGTCCATTGATTGATGTTGTATGTGTTAGGGACTTGGAATTAGTTAGATATCATATCAAGGGAGTTAGGGGGGAGGGGGGGTAAATTCATGATAACAATGGTAGGATTATACTTTTAGGCTTTTGAATAGGGTAAAAAATAGGGCTTTCCAAAAAGTCCATATCATATTGAAGGAAGATGTGTTTTAGGCAATTTTTGTATACATGTTTAAAGGAATAGAAACTTTATGGCTGCCAATGATGACATGGAAAAAATACATCTCGGTGAAAGCAAGAAATAAAAAGCCACAAAATGTGTGGATAGTCCTTTTAAAAAAAAATTCAATTTTTTGAAAAATCACCATGGGAACACTATATATCAAAAATTCATTTGATTTTCAAAATAAATTTTTATACTTTCAAAGGTGCAATTACATTTTTCATGAAAATTCACCATGTTTCAAGAATCCTTTTATATTTTTAAAACACTTAACAAAAGCATGTGGACAAGTGGTTTTTTTGTTTCGAAAATCCTTTTTCCTTATCAAATGTTCACCAAATCATTTCAATTTTTTTTTGAACTTTAATATATTCCACAAGAAAGGATCCATATGTTCAAAACATTCAAAAAATAAAAATACATATACAATTTTAGATTTTGATATTCAAACCTCCTTAAATACTATTATAATTTTGAATTTATAATCATGATCCAAAGTAAAGTTATAAATTTGACTATAATCTAAGGTCTGATGCAAATATTTTTGAATTTTCATCATGTTATATGTCATATTTTGTTTGAAAAACTGTGTGAAAAATGTAGTATAAACCAATAGAAAACTACCATGTCAAAAATGTAGTCTTTGGAAAAGAATCTAATCTTGGCATGACTAGCTTTTTATTTCATGTTTTCACCCATTTAGTTTCCTTGCAATCTTAGATTTTAAAATGAAAAATGACCCAATTTTGGGCTTTTTTATAAATAATCTTGTGTGATAAATTGGTCCACCCAACCATGCATCAACCCAATTGAAAAATTAGTTGATTTGGACATTAGTTGCATGGAGGTCAGAAACTTAGGGTTAGAATGGATGACATTTCTCTTAGTTTTAATCCATATTTCTTAACTTCAAAAGTGCATTACTATATTTGGTGTTTAAGTTACAAGCATGGTCAAATAGGACAACATTGTATTTTTTATGGGTTTGAATGATGAGTAGCACAAAATTGTGAAATATGTAATTTGATTAAACTAAAATATTGAAATTAATGGGATTCTTGCTCCTATGTAATAATATTTAAAAAGTTATTATTTAATAGGCAATCAAGTAAGTCATTATGAAATGCAAGTAGGTTTAGATCTTACTTTTACAATGTTAGCTTTTATAAAAATAGGTGCATGTAGATTAAAATAATCTCAAAATCTAAAATCTAAAAGTGAAAAACATTAAGTATACCATCAATATTTTGTGAAACATGTATTTTGCAAGTTATTTATTTTACTTTTGGAATGAAAATAACTTTTAATATGAATTCCATAGATGTATTCAAATGTACTTTTAATGCACTTTTGCATGACAATTAGTCATTAAACTTTGGGTTCATTTTTTTATGAGGAACTAGTAAATGACTTAAAATGTTTAATATTGTAATAGAATGACATTTCAAACTACTTTCATGTTTACATGTGAATGTGAAATAATTAATTGCATGTTAACAATTTTTTTGGTTTAATTGATTGTGCTTTCATTCTCTCTCTCTCTCTCTCTCTCTCTCTATATATATATATATATATATTCAATTTTTAAAATATATATATAATTTTTAAAATTCAAGTTGAAAATTTTAATTTAACCATAAATTTGATATATTGTTAATTTTATGGCATGCTAATAATATGTAAATGCATGATATTTTAGAAAAACCTACACAAAAAGTGAACAACCCTACTTTGCAACCACCCAACTCATTGTTATTTATTTCAAAAGTCAACTTGTTCCGTAATTAGAACCACTTGAAACTACAAAAGTTGAATTGATTTGTTCTTGAAGGACTTCAATTTCTTTAAAATGGAGACTACAAATGTGATTCTATTGATGCACTATATATTTAGGGAATTATCAATATTTACAAGATCCAAATTCAATGTTAATGTTTGCCCCTTTCCCATTCATGAACAATAAATATTGGACAATATACACCAAAGGAACATTTGTATGCCACATTTGACCATTCATTGTGGTTGGCCAATCAATTATATTAGTTAATGTATGATTGATTAATCAATAACAATCAATGTATGGTTGACCAATCATTATGTTAGGGAAATAAAAATTAATCATTTTTTTTCCAAAGTATTTTTAAAACATGTCATCTAAAGAAAATTTTATAGGAACAAACCCATTTTCACTCCATTGTCACATTTATTTTATCCAAAATTTGGATACAAACCATTTATTGCTCTTGATGGAGATGCTTTTAGAAATTCATAAAATTGAACTCATATTAGAAACCAAGTTTTATTCCAATATTGAGTAGCTAGACTTCCTTATAATTGATAATTGGTAGGGCAAGGGCAAGGTCTTTGTGAAATTGTTATTTTTTTCCATGTATAACATCAAGTAATTACTTTTGAAAAAAAACTTGGTGAAAATATGATTGGGTGGTAGCACAATGAACCACCTAAAGGAATCATTAAAAAACTAAAATCAGTTAAATAATATTTTTGAAAATTTGGAATTTTTTTAATACCATAAATTATTATTTTTATAATGTTGACTCATTACATGAAAAAATATATGGCCTTAATTTTCATTGGAATAAAAATAGGTGAAAATTCTTACAATTTTGCATTCCTAATATTTGTGGCCCCTTCAGAGATTATGAACTTGAACTTGGGTACTATGAGGTTTCATCAAAGCAATACCGAGCCCATAAGGGTCTCACCAGGTCTCAACATAATATATAACAAAGATACAGGGCCTTTATCCGATCTTAACGAATTTCAAACCCTACAGGTTGGTTATCGATAACCTACCCTTCAACCCTTGTTAATAACTGGTTGAGTTTTCAACACCTGGCCAACACTGGTCCTTCCAAACCTAGGAGTTGGAGAATACTGGTCTAACTGGTGTCAAGTCTAGTTTTAGCTTTGGAAAAGAACCTCTGGTTGAGGTTCCAATTAATTTTTAAATGTGATGTCCAACCTTCAGTTCCAATTCGAGATTTGCTATTATAATTTGATGTAATCTCTGGTCAGGTTCTGAGATTGATTCTTCACATCCTTGAACTCCAGTTTATTGCCCTACCGAAAACAATTCCCATCAAGTCAGGTTCCATTTACATTAACACACCTTGAGGTTGTGTCGGTATTAGTTTGGTGCAACCATATAAAAAATGCCACCTAGTTCAGGAGTACAACCTACTTACAACTTTTTTCAACAAACCAATATATGCTTGCCTAGAAAATTGCAACAAGTACTACTTGCTTAAGACACAAGAACCTACAGTAAAGATGTGTGTGAGGCAGAACAGTTCTGATTTGAGCAAGAAGCCAATTCCAGGTTCCAATTTTGATCTCAGCAAGAAGGCTGGTTGCAGCTCCGATTTTGATAGTGTGCTCCCTGCACAGCCCATGGTTTGAATACGCAAGAATTAAACTGAAAATCAGATCCAGAATCAACCTAAAACCCAAAACTAGCCAACAGCTGTCTAAACCCTTGCTACTAAGGTGACAATCATGTGAACAATATGATCAATTGGCAGATAAGTTAATCAATAAAATTGTTACTAAATACGACTCTATTGGTTTAGTGGGGGATAAAGCAATAAAACTTAAGTTTCAAGAAACAATGCACAACCTTAGCCCCTACAGGCAATGGCTTAGTGGTAAGGTCTTGGTTTGATATTACAAAGGTCTCAAATTAACTAAAACTCCCTAGTGAGCAGGTGAAAGTTTTATTATGTTCTCAGACTACCATTGGGACTCACTTGGACATACTACCAACAAGTTGGTAGTTGAGTCTACCGTTATGTTCCAACAACAAAACAACCCTCATAAATTTTTGAAATAAGTTAAGTTTGTCATTTTGACATTTAGTTTCAAAGAATGCCCTCAAATCCAATTGGTAGAACTCTTGACCTCTGCAAGAGTCTTAAAGGGTGCCCTAACAAACTGGTGTCAAAGACCAACCCAATGGGTAATACTCAAAATCATTTGCCATGTTTCTACCAGACTCAACACTTGCAGGCGACCACCCTAGCTGAGAATTTGCCAGGCAAGGCTCACCACTGACCATTGGCCTGGGAATATGCCAGGTAAGGCTCAATGCTTGATGACAACCTTGGAAATGTCCAGTGTCGGGCGGTTCTTTACATTAAAATGAAGAACCTCCATGGCAAAAAAAAATCAGAACTGTCTCAGTTCAAGTTTCACACAAAAGCAAAGCCAAGAACCCAGTTTTTGAAGCTTCTTTTAGGTGCAGTTCCTAAAAGAAAAATCTGATTCCAATTCCAGTTCTGAAAATCAGAGACCTGGTTTTGGTTCGACTCTTACTAATTGGAACTGGTGATTCTGACAGGACAAAGCAGGTATGTGCGCAACAATGGAAATGTCAGGATAGCCTGGCAGCAAATTAGAAACAGCCATACAAAGCTGGAGCAAAACCTAAAGTCCTACTAGTTAGTTTCACGATAACAAGTAGGATACAATTAGCACCTAGGAAACGTTCTGGACTAGAATGTGCTTAATTCATCGACCTTCGACGGTTCTGTTCCTCGACGGAGAGTCTGCGATCGGCCACGGCCAGGATCGATCCGGTTGCAATACTGCTAGTTGCCTGATGATCCCTAATATTAGCGGCCGCCGTCGCCGCCTGAGAAGAAGGAGAATCTGCTGCTACGGATGATCGACGCATGCGATCCTGCAGTTGTGAGACTCCACGACTTGAAGAAGCTGCAGCAGCTGGGAGGTTGATCAGCGATCCAGCTGCTATTAACCTAGCTGCAGTAGCAGCAGCTGGGTCATGATCAATTGCTGTAGTAGCACCTGACTGCATACTGGAGAGTTGCATGGCGCTTTGGAGTATGTTGGAGATCAGATTCTCAGTAGAGGAAGTCGACGACGTTGTGGCTGCACTAGCTACAGCTGCTGATCGTGCAGCAGCTGATGACGAACTGATGTGTAGTAGTGGTATAGTGCTGCCAGTCGATCGCTCATGTGTTGCTGCAGCTGCTGCGCCATTCTGCTGCTGCTGCTGCTGTGTTATAATATTTAGCTGTGATGTAGTAGCCGGGACGTGGGTTGAAAGTAGTCGCTGTGCATTCGGACTAGATAGATCTAGTGCTAGTGCAGTGCCCGGTTGATCATCATCCGCTGGTGCTGCATGCCGGATCACAGTTGTTGTTATACCCGAGTTTCCAGCTGCTTCTTCGCTAGGCATGAGTGGTATTGTATTATTCCTCACCTGCTGCATGATCATGTCGTCATTTGAAGTTGGATTGGTCAGAGCGTTTTGCGAAGTTGCAGCTGCAGCTGCGGTACTAGTAGACAACATCGAGACTATGGCTGAGGCTAGAGCCGCAGCGAAATTTGGGTCAGATGTAATCGCAGCAGTTACGGACTCTGCCATATTGCAGTCAGCGATTGCAGGCAGCGAGTTCGACCCGCGAGCTGCTGCGGCGCCAGTTGCTGCCGCTGTAGCTTCGTTGATAGTCCGATTCCTACTAGTACTGGGATTCTTGAGACCTAACGACGACATGAGCATTGTTGTCATATCATCCTGCTGCTGCACCAGCCTAGCTGCCTGTTCATAGACGGTCGCTGTTGATGCAGAAGCTCCTCCCAACGTTAGACCATGACTAGAGATTGCAGGAGGCATTCCCTGCGGTGTGGTACTATTGCTGAAGCTTGTTCCAACTGACCCGGATGAGAAGAGATGAGAAGCTGATGGACCATTCATGTTAGGCCTTCCAGCTGTTGCTGCAGCAAAAGCGCTTGTGCTGGTGGATTTTGCCAATCCAACAGCTTGAGTACCGCTGCCCACAATATCTAGACTCGATATGAATCCGTTTGGCTGAAGCTGCTGACCATGCATCAGCTGCTGTGAGTTCTGCAACCGCTCTGCAATCCAAGGACGTCCTGCAGTAGTATAAGCACCTCCAAAAGAGTTCATATAGTGGGTGGTGCTATTCGGAGGAGGCGGAGCAGCAGTAGAATGGGCGGCAACTGCAGGAGCTACCCTACCTGCAGCTGCTGAATTGGTTTCTGACCTCAGACTGAGCTGCGTGGTGGGATCTTTGGTGAGGTCCAAGGTGATGCTTGGATATGAAGTTGAAGAAGAAATGGAGAAGAAGGTTTGCGGAAGACCATGAAGTCCTGCCAGAAAAGAAGGCATCAATGCTCCTCCAGGCATGTAAGGAGCCATATCGCTCGCCGTAGAGCCTGATAATAGCATGCTTGCAGCGGCTGCTGTAGTGGATGCCATTGCTGCTGCCGCTGGAGGAAGCGGATGATTGTGACTCCCCTCGTATGTTGAGAGCAGGATAGAAGCATCTTCCGCACATCTCTGTACCTGCTAGCAGCACTCCAATTCTTCAATAAAACCCCATATATATATATATACTGTTTCTGACCATTTTCAACGTGGACTAATAGCCCATGTAATACCCCAAATGTTATAAGTACGGTACTTATTAGGAATCCCAAAAAAGTTTCTTGACATATATTTATATATATATACATACAAAAAATGTTTTAGGATTCCCTGTAGGACCATCAAGAAGAGCTTGAATTTCTCATTATGCAAACATGAATTCGGTTGTTTAACAAATGTGAAGATACAATGATCCAAACTCCGTTTGACACTGGGAAAATTAGAATAAAATATTGAAAGATTGGTCCCACGATTCACTTGGACAGGGTTCCCTATTTAATTCGTCAGAGGTTTCCAATCTATTCCTTACAGGGAAAATTTTCTTCTGATGAGAGGTTGTGATCATACAGCAATGTACTTACCTGCTTCTTGACTGGGCAAGAAGATGTGACAGTACATCTGTAATACGCGCGAGGGCAGGAATTTCCTTTCGACATCTTTTGGCCATACTTCCTCCAGTGGCAACCATCGTTCATCTGTTCATGGAAGCTTGTCGTCAGTAGTTTGTTTCAGTTTTCGACCCATTACAATGGCTCTGCCTTTTAAACGACATTCATAAGGATGATACAAATATTCAACATACTAAATAAATTTGGAAACACATGGTGATTAGCATGGCGAAGCTCAAGTGGATCCTTCAGTTATGCCGGAAATGTTTCTATAGTGGACTCCACCTGACCCTAGAATGTAGGGACACCCAATTTTGGCTCGTTTTGGGATGCATTGATCACAATGTCAGAAAAAACTGCCCAAAGTTTGGTATTCCCACATTCTAGAACCAAGAAGCTTGTGCAGCACGAACACCAGCTGCAGCAGCCTGAACAACTTAATAACTGATAGACAAATGCCCAAGTACTATTCACAAACTGCTACTGTCAATCTTCGAAGGCTACAATGGATATATAATTCCATTGGAACTAGTAGAATTCATGCCTCGAGGTTTGCAGCTTCTTTACAGCCTGATCTAAGCAACCATACATTATATCTATTCAAACGGTGAGCGAGTATTAGGTATACCATGGAAGACTCGGATCGAATCCTGACTGATACGCGCGCTTTTCGAAGAAGAGGTACATCAGAAACACTTGTGAGAAGGTTTGTAGTAGTGTCGGATTGGATAGCAGCAGCTTTGGAGCTGCTGCTGGATTTGAGAGGCTCAACAGCAGCAGCGCCTGTGTGATGATGATTGGCCTGAGTCAAGAGCGGATTAGACGAGGAGCCGTCAACGTCGTTTCCTCCGCCGCCGCGTGTGTCTGAACCGCTCGTTGTTTCCTGAGGATCTGATGCGCTTATACTGCCAGGTGAAACCTTCCGCACCTTCTTGGACCGCCTAGACGTAGTCTCGAAGCGATTTGTTGTAGTAGTAGTAGCCCCGGCTATTATTGCAGTACTAGTGTCTCTGGGGACAAATTCATCATCATCTTCCATCGGGGAGCTCGGCCGACTCTGCTTGTGCAGTGCAGCGCCCGGTTCAGGTGGTGACGTTCTCGGGCTGCCAGACGACATTGCTGGACTAGTGTGTTGACTTTTCTGATCACTCAAGGACGCCGTGAGTGCCTCATCTTCCTCCTCCTCCTGACAACTGACAACTAATCAGCATTTCCTGAAAGCTGACAACTGATCAATGACGTGATATTGTGTACTCATCGGGTCACGGGTCAAGAGTTCCGATTCGATGCTAAAAGAATATATTGAGAATCAGATGCACAGCGGATCCTGAGACAACTGAGCTTCATTTAGACAGAAACACTCTCTAGATTCTTGCTCGGAATAATAAGTTTGCATATACCCGTCGAAGATGGCATTCATTGTGGACAAAGAAACTCTTCAAGTGCAAAAATGGCATTTAGACAACTATTACGAAACCATAGCTCTGGAGATCAGCAGGAGGACCGAGGTAGACTTGCTGTTTCTTACTTACTTCCGGTGATGGAGCTTGATCAGGCATGTTCTGATCATTTGGCTCGTCGAGCCGGAAATGCCGCGAGTTGTCGGCCGCTGTACTAAGCAGTTGATCCGTGGTAGCAGCTGCTTGCGTTAGCCACGTCCGAAGAATCGCATTCTCCTCGCTCAAACGGGCCGTCTCTTTCCGAGCACTCATGAGCTGCAAATACGAACAACACATTCCAAAACCACTATTACGTTTGAACCTGAAAGCCATTGTTTTGAGCAAGCGCGCTTAGCTGGTCAATACTCTATGCACCGACACATGATCCGAGTTGAATCTCACAATCGTCGACTCGTGGAAATTGTGTCCAGAAACGTCGTCGTAAGTCTGAAACACAGCAGCTAGGGTCTTGAAGAGATTTGAAGTTACCTGGTTGAGGAGCTCCTCACGAGAGATCAAAGTTTTTGTAGATGAATTCGGAGATGTCTCACGCAGCTGCTCATTATCTTCTTCTACTATACTGGCCGACCGCTGATAACTTACACTTAATTTGTTGGTATGCTCCAGCTTCGAACTATGCTGCCTAGTCTGCAGGAGACATAATGCATCAACAAGATCAGCGCTCGGATCAGGATCAGGTGTTTGACATTCTGCAAGCAAGTGCTACAATTGGCAGACGACCGCGCGAGAAATTCACCATGATAAATTGTTTCAATGGATGCTAGCTAGAAGTCAAGGGCTTGTACGCGGCTATCCTGATGACAACAGCTGATTCCAGAGTCTAACTGGGCTGTGATCGCCCACAGATCATTAGCAGGGTATCTGCATTGCCTTGTCCTTGATCACAGCATCGATCCTTGAGGTACACACGAGCTGTTGGAACGATTTGTTTCAGCTGTAATCAGAAGCTGCTTCTGTGTCGCAGCCGGATTCAGATTCTTCTTCAGCTTCTAGTTAGATCATGATGCGAGAGCTTCAAGGAAACTTTCTTGTGCTTTAAGGATCTAGCTTTCGAGCGAGGCTGCACCAGACCTGGACCGTCTGGTTTCCTTGACCAGAACGGAACTACTGCTCATGATTTGGTAGAGAGGTGCTGGAGTGTACAACGTACCAGTTGCAACGACTTGTTGGCAAAAGAGCTTTGGCAGGCAACGTCTACGTCCCCTGCACACGCAGTGTATACATCGTTCATCGAGCGTTGATCAGCACCGGCCTCGACGGCAGCTTCGTCCTGTGGTTCTTCCTTCGACCCGACCAAACACACGGCAAGCCAGTCAGCAGCAGCAGCAGCAGCAGCTCCTAATCTAGATTCTGACCGAACGTCGTTTTTGCTGGCATCATGTAATATTGTTGAGCTAGTCGCAGCTGCTTCCGCTTCTGCTTCTACATTCATAAGCAACCTCCTAGACTCCACAGCCGCTCTTGCAGCAGCATCGGTTCGACCACCAATATTATAGTCCTTAGATGCAGGAATGACCTGCAGCTCTTGCATCTCCAGATGCTTATCCTCAACAGCAGCTGGCTGATCGACCGGATCTACCCCTACAGTAGTATCGTCAGGCTCCGCGGGTTCGCTAGCTGGATATTCCTCTTCTTCTTCTGTAAGCTTCACAGAGAGGTCTATGTCTGCTACCCAATCAATACGACCGACAGCTGCATTACTACTCCTAACCGGATCTGGTCTCTGTAAGCTGATTCCCATCATATTCTTCATCTCATCAGCTGATATATCTGCTTCAAGTTCCCTATCCATGAATCACTTGATGATTATGCCCGAAGCTCCCCCAAGAAGCTGCTGTTGGCTGCTGAACCATATTCCTCGACATATCCATGAAGTCTAGATCATAATCTTTCTACTGACGAATCCAGTTTCCAATGATTGACATATGCAGCAGCGGCTCTTCTACATCATGCATCCCACCAAAATGAAAAACACTAGGAGAGATCAGCAGCAGCGGCAGGTCTCGTATAAATACTGCATCAATTTCATATACTCCGGAATTGATGAATCTCGATCCCTAGTTCCTACAAGAACATCAATTCATAACACTCCGCGTGCCCTTACAATCTAAACCTGCTGCAAGCCGCCACTCTTGATAACAAGAACAATTTGAGTTATCGTCGCCTGAGTTTGTCCTTGATGGACATATCATACCACACGATAGCTACACACGAGCATGAAATTTTGCACCAAAAGACAACTATAAGAAACAATCTTCAAAAGAAATAATAGCCTATCCACCTAGCTAGCCACTATTGATCTAAGACGAAACAAAAACACAAATATTTATGCATTGCAAAGAGACAAAGAATCAAGCAGCCACCTGATGCAGTTGATCCATTGGTTTCAAATGATCGAACATCAAGAATTATGCGCATGAAATTATTCCTGAGAGGGAAACAAACAAACAAAAACACACACACAAACACAGTGCACAATAGTACTGCACTGTATAGCAGCAATCTTCGAACTAGCCCGGCCTGCAGGTTAGATCATTGGTAGAGCGCTTGCTAGTGTCCGCAAGCGAGAGGGGGTGCAGCAGGCAGGTAGCAGCCTAGCACATGGTGAAGAGTGGCCGCTGCCGCTGCACGGGCGTAGTGACGGCTGCAGAGCATGCTAAGGAAAACACCATATTGTCACGTTGTGACAGCTGCGTGACGTTTGTTTCTCGATCCGGGCAGGCATGAAAAGAAAATTCCGCAGCCGCCACTGCCATTTATGGCAATAAAGTATTCGGCTGATGACGTAGAGAGAGAGGGGATAGTGACGCTTTTTCATGAGGGGCCTATTAACTCAGTATAACCTGCCCCTTCCCCCCACCCACTTTTCCTCTCTTTTCTTTCTATTTCCTTTCTTCCCATTTCCCTCCCTCCCTCCCTCCCTCCCTCCCTTCCTTCCTTTTCGCTTCCCCACTTTTTCGTCTTCCTTTTTTCCTATTGGTGGGGACGACAAAGTTACATACTTACCTATCAATGCCTGTGAAGCAAAATTTTGAACAAAGCCACCTATTAATGTGTACTGGAGACTGCAGCAGAACTACAAATTATCATTCAACTAGGTACCAACAAGTTCCACTGTTTTTTCTTTTTTTCTTTTCCAATTTTGTTATGCAGCAGAAGTGGCCATCATCCATAAAGAGAAATATTTAGCCAAATCTGGATATAAACATAAAATTGAAAGTAAGAGCAGTTCTCTCCAAAATATTTCTTACATCCAAGTTTAGTCATTTACTTTTTTCCTATCCCTCCCAAAACACTAAAAGCGACTGCAAATAATGGGAGACTACTTATAAGAAACCACATGGATGAATCATCACGATCGACCAATCAGAAACAGGGAGCAACAATCAGATCATATTTATTACACTCTTCTCTAGAAGCAGTGTCAGGTTTCGTTCTGCCTTTGCAAACATGTTGGACCCAAAACATTGAACTAAACTAGCATGTTTTGACTTGTCTTCATCCAATTTTAATATGCAGGCTTATATACTAAGCACTGGGGAAGTTGCTCTCAGAAGATTCCAGCATCCTTTTATATTTCTGGCTACCTACTAGAAATTCAAATAGTATTTGAAAATTCTTTGAAAAGCTTATTTTGGAAGTCTGGCAAATAGATACCGCGAAAAAAAGAAATTTGTTTCCTCTTGTTCAGTGAAAAACATTCACAAACTAGTACAAATTTACCAGGAAAAAAAATGCTGCCCACATGATGTAAAATATTGAAAGTGGTAATGGCTTGAGAATGAGCATTGTCCTTATACTGTAGGGATGGCATAGATATGGCATCACCAATCATCATTCAACTACCAAAAGCACATGTAAAATATCAGAAATGAAAATCAGTGTGAGAAAGAGCCAAGCATAACCCTATATTGCAAGTACTGTAGTGGCCTAGCAGCTTCGGCACTTTGATTCCAAATATTTAATATATTTTCTCCTATGATTCTGGCATAACCATTAAAATTCTATTAATGTATTATTTTTACTTGTTGAGTACACATTAATAATATCTTAAAAGCCCTGCATTTTTTCTCAGAATTATTTAATGCCGAATATAGTTCACCGAACAACAGCAGCAAGTAAGATATCAGAAATGGGCTGAGAGAGAATTTCATCCTTAGGATTTCAGCCAGATCCTATATTGTAGATATGGCTTCTTTTAGATCAGCAAGTAACTTGAACCCTGTGCCTCTCTCACCCCTGAACATCACATTACACTAAGCAATGAGATGAAGCAACAACTTTGAAAGAAAACTTATGCATGCAACCCATGTATAAGTATTTTTCATGCTAACAGAAAATATTTATTTCAGAATAAATTTTATGTAATATTAATTATGTACAACCAATCAAATGTAACAACCTGTTTTAAATGTATGGCCAAGTTTATATTCTTTTCAATAGAATTATATTTATGTACTTAGAGAATCTGAACCTTTTTAACGTGGGGAGCACTCTTTATTCTAGTTTTTATTCAATTTTAAAATATGCCCATTCCCTAGGTAGGTTTCAATGACAATCATATAAAGACTTGGAATCTCGAACCTAAAGACCCTAAGACCTGCCTTATAACCTGACTTGAACGTCCATAAATTCAACAACCTGCCAACACAAATATAGATCTCTGATTTGAGAAGAGATTATCATTATATTGTTCACCAAATATTTATTGTGTGTTTTTGTAGGCAACAAAGCTTGTCAACTAATCATGTCATGTCTTTGCTAAAGTTTGTGTAACTATGAAGTACCTCTAATGACCTCAATTTTTAATTTTTTTTAAAATATTGTAATGCATAACTATAGGGTAGCTGACCTGAAATTTTTAACTCGTTGACAAGGTACACAAGTTGAAAGTGCAATGGCATGGATGTGTACCATAATACCTTTACAATTCTGACAAAATTAAGCTATTTTCAATAAATGTCTACTTTTCTTCAAATCGGCTGATCGTAATGTCAAAAGTTCTAGAAATTTGATTGGCATTTTCCTATTGCCCACATGCCCTAAAGTTTGGTGGTGTGTTGTGCCAAAGTAATACAAAATTGCTTGGCATTTATTTTCCCACCTTAACTTCAGAAATTTCAGGAAATTCTTATTTTTACTGCCAAAGTGAAAAAAGGAATAACATATATATATTTATCAAGACAAATCCAAAATGGTATAGGTATATATGGTGGGCTGAGCACAGAATATCCAAGATATGTTATTTCTTGCTCCATGACTTTCTGCCACAAATTTTAAGATAAGATTTAGAAGGGAGTTTTCAATTGATCGTATTAAATCCTTGTGATGTAATGTCTAATGTAATTGAACTTGAAGGGTTCTAACTAATGTTGAGTTGGTACATAGGCACATGATGGCATATAATTTAAATCTATACATTGATAGGGTAGGACCCTACCAAGTTTGTATGTACCATTGTTGTCAAGAGTCGATTTCATGCCAATTCTAAGGTTGGTTCTCACAATGAGAACTACCAAGGTATCATATGAGTCCAAACTTGATAGTTGGGGAAGTTACAAAAGGACCCTTGGGTTTAATTCTCATGCTAGTAATAGTCTAATCTATTAATTCACTTAGTCTGTCTGTGACAGGGCATTCTGCACACACACAGACTAAGTCCCCACAGGCATAATTGGAATTGTTTGTTATGGCGGCAATTCCAGTGTTGTTTTCTATGGTAGAACTGGCCCGGCCTCTGAATATACCAGATAGTTTAGATATAAACGAGGCTGCACCAAGCAAACCAAGGGAACAGCTTGCCTTCTTCTCCAAGCTCTCCTTTCGCCGCCACCGCTCTTGCCATCGCACACCAAGCAAACCAAGGGAACAGCTTGCCTTCTTCTCCAAGCTCTCCCTTCGCCGCCACCGCTCTTGCCATCGCTGGAGAATTTGTTTTATTTGATTTTCCTCACTTACATTCTGTGTCGCGCACGTTAGATCTACTTCTCCTCTTTCAGTTACATGTTGTGCAAATTTTTGGTAATAGCAAACAGTGGGTACAAAGAAGGAAGGGGGGTTGTATGTGCATTCTATTAAAAATTCTCCACTGTTGACTGTTGAATTTATAACTGGTGATTATAACAGGCATGATGCTACTGTTGGCAAAGAGGAATGAAACACTCTCAATTATTTTAAGTCTTAGTCATTTGGTAATAGCAAAGTGGGGTTTGGGTATCACATTGCATGATACAAAAATTGTGGGCTACTTTTTGAATTTAATATGGGAAATGGGGGCTACAGAAGGAGAAGAGTAATGTTTCCAAATGCTCAAATGCTTGGTTAATGTTTGGGTTGAGCAGGTATTATTCACATAGTCAGGACTACTTGGAGATATGTCGGAGTTACCGGGCCATATATGAAACTGCAACAGTGAAGGATGATCCATCTCAATGGATTCCTGTAAAATCCAACCCCTGACCTTTAGTTCTCATCTCAGTAGGCAGTGATTCTTCCTTTTGCATGCTGACTGCTGAAGGGTTCTGCTGTGTTGTACCCCTGAAACTTATGGTTTCACAGTTGATAGTATAAATTATCCCAGTTTGTGATGACTTTGTGCTCATGAGACTTTTGGTTGGGCTGCATAGGTTCTAAGAAAGATTTGTTGCAACCAAGGGCCTTACTAAGGGTAATGCACAACCAAAAATGAAAATGAAAAATTATGCTTAACTCTTGAAAATGAAGGACCCAAAAACTGTAGACACCTCACGTAAGGGGGAGATATTACTGGAATATGGGCCTCTGTGCAAGATGGTTACCCATCACACGGCTCATTGCACCGCCACTGCTTGTTGCGCTGACCACACTATACCCTAATTATCCCGAAATTGTTGTGTGGAGCAAATCCAAAAAGGCGTGGCACCTCTGGAAAAGGGTTGCGGGGCGGTGGGGTGCAGGCCAAAACAATCATATCACATTGGGAACTGTGGGGCGCATGTACTTTGTGCAACCCTAAGAGGGCGAGCGTTATTATCTGCGAGTTTTGCTTACCCACGTTGTAGGGGCCACATGCTTTGAGGACCTCAAAACTACCCATCGGCCCCACACGCCTACCACAGTTGTGCACCCCACTTTTAAAGCTACCTGCCTTGCACGTGGCTTGCTGCAAGATGATGCTGAATGGGACCAATGCCTTTCAGAAACTGCTGGTGTGCAACTGCCCAGAAGCTTGCGGCAGCTTTTTACCAGCCTGCTGATTTACAACAACGTCACCAATCTTGGGCGACTGTGGGACAAGCATAAGGGAGCCCTTACGGAGGATTTCTTACACCAAGCACACCAGGTGAGTGGCCAAAAGGCCTCCACAAAGGAAGCAAGCCTACCTTTCGTTGGGTTATGATGGTATAAGTTGTGCTCTGTTGTCTTCTTTGAACTGCTGCCTGGAAACTTCTCTATTGAATAGCCGATTGTTGGATTCAATTTACCAGAAAGCTGATCCCTCAGCATCATTCCGCACATAAGCATGAATAATTGTGCCCTTCTGGATTATAACCCCCCCCCTTTGCCCCCGATTGTGTCAAGCAAGTAACGCCCAACTGGTAGCTGGACCAAGCCATCCTTGACTAGGGCTTGTGGGAAGTGGAGTAGCTGTTGTAGGCCCAAGGGGGGAAAACCCTAGAAGATTTTGACCTGCCTATCCCTGCACAGATGGCTACCCCGGGGGACGCCACTGTATCCGAGGAGCGGGCCAAGTACAATGTGACGTAGCAAGTTCAGCAACTTGCTCGAGATGTGCCTTTGCTAAATCAGCACCAGCACTCCATTTACGACAATGTCATTGACGCGGTCCATGACCTCAGGCCGGTGGACAAAACCTTTTTTGTTGATGGGCTGGGAGGGGCTAGCAAAACTTTTCTCTACGGGTGCCTATTTAGCAAGGTGCGCTCTACTGGTGACATAACGTTGTCAATGGCATCTTCTGGCATTGCAGCCTTGTTTTTGGAGGGCGGCTGCACAGCTCACTTACGTTTCAAAATTCCCGTAGCAAGCCTTTGTGGCTCCTCTGTTTGCTATGTTCCCCTGAACAGTCCACAAGCGGCTTTGATTCGGGCTACACGCCTCATTGTGTGGGATGAGGCACCCATGGCCCACAAGCATGTGTTTGAGGTTATGAACCGCATGCTCCAGCATGTTATGGGTGCTGTTGACCATGCCTTAAAGGACATGCTTTTTGGGAACAAGGTTGTTGTCATGGGAGGTGATTTTAAACAGATATTGCCTGTGGTTCCCCGGGGCACGAAAGGCTAGATTGTGGATGCCAGTCTCAAGAGGTCCGCAGTCCTTTGGCACCATGTTAAAGTGTGTCAACTGCATGAAAACATGCGTGTTCAGAGGCTTTTGGCACAAGGCGGAACCAACATCGTGGCCGATGCCCAACAACAAGAAGCTTGGGCAGACTACTTGCAGCGCATTGGGGAGGGCACAGAGCAAGTCTTTCCTGAGGTTGGGGAGGAGGCTGTTTTGATCCCAAAAAACATGTGCTGCCAGGGTGACACCATTGATAGCCTGGTGGATGAAGTTTATGGCAACCTTGGCCGCTTCACAGACTCGCAATCATGCAATGAGCACATCATTCAGAGGGCCATTTTAACTCCTCTGAACGAGGACGTTGATAGCATCAACACTGCCATCATGAATCGGTTTAACCTCACCACACATGACGACCCACCAGCATAACATCGCACGTACCACAACGTTGATTCTGTTGTGCAAGGCGAACAGACAAGGGTTTACCCCACCGAGTTTCTAAACTCCCTTAGCATGTCAGGGGTGCCACCCCACACTTTGACCCTACAGGAAGGCTGCCCGGTGATTCTGCTGCGGAATATGCCGGGAGGCCTTGCAAATGGCACTCGGCTTATTGTGGTCAAACTGATGTAACACATAATTGATGCCGAGATTGCCACAGGACCGGACAAGGGCAGGCGCGTTTTCATTACCCGCCTCAACATCACTCCCTCTGACACGGAAAAAATGCCTTTTACTCTCAACCGGCGACAATTCCCGTTGCGGCCCACATTTGCCATGACTATCAACAAGGCCCAGGGCTAGACACTGCAGACACTGGGGGTGTACTTGCCCAAGCCTATTTTTTGCCACGGGCAGCTTTATGTGGCTTTCTCTCGGTGCGGCTCATGGCGGGGCATCCGGGTGCTGGTCCGAATGGCACAAGGGCGGCTATGAATGGGGCCCCTGTTGGCGTTTACACTAATAATGTGGTCTACTACGAGGTGCTGCAGTGATTCTTCTTGTGAGTATGGGGTTCTTTGGGTTTTCCTTTTAACTCCCATTTTTTTTTCAGGGCTTGGGCTTTGCTTTCGTCCAAGGGGATGGGTTGGATTAGATTGCATTAAACTAAAATGGGGCTTTTATATATACCATACATTCCCTCCATAGGATTTCTAGGCATGTAATGGATTATAGATAAAGTGACCATGCAGGTTCATCCCAACGACTCATGCATGTACCTACAAAAGCCTAAGGTAGTCTAGAATGGGCTAGAATATGCCTTATTCTAGCATTGATAACATTTATAACTCAAAACTATTCTTTGATAATTTTGTCTTTTTTTGCTCGCCCCCCCACTCACTTTTGGAGGACTTCACAGTGTCTGAAGGTCACGGGTACCCACTAGTATCAGTAAGTAGGTAAGGTAAGCATGCCAATCATTTGAACAAAGGTTGGTGAATGAACACTTAGATCATTCTAACCATGGCCAATTAACAAACATGAGCCAACTAATAACCATTCAATGAACATCCTAAATTGAAAATTTGTGATTGAGTTTTTTAAACTTTTTGAACAAAAATGAAATTTGTTTGTTCAGTCATGGGCTTCAAATTTTACATGCCAAAATATCTAAAATGTTCATCATATTTTTGTGTTTAGTGATGGGTAATCAATTGGAACAATAAAAAAAATATTAATCATGGGCATTTCAAACCTTGGTAACGAGTGGTGTTTGTCAAAAAAAAATTTAAAAATGAACACAAATTTTACCCTTCCAGTTCAATAATGGGTGGGATTCATAAAAGAAAAGGGGAAAAATGAATAAAGATGTCCTTACCTACGTTTGGTAATGGGTGGGGTTTCTTTTTAAAACAGAACAAGGAAGCCAAGAGGGGTTATGTGTAAAAAAATGGTTATTCCTTATTTGGTATTAAAGGTTCAATAACAAGATCACCACAAAAAAGCACATCCTCACATATTTAATCTCTAACCATAAACCTCATTAATTGAAATCCTACAAAGGATTTCGGAATCCTTCAAAAGATCCAAGTACACATTCTAGTAAGGATTTTAGTAAAGATTTGAGTATGTGCACATTGAAAAAAACTCTCCAAACCTAAAGTAAAAATTAATGAACTCACTTTTATTTTTCCTCATAAGGATCTAAATATGTGCACATTGAAAACCAAATTCCCAAAACCTGAAGTACAAATTAATCAACTCATTTTTATTTTTATTTTGTCGCTAAAAATGGACTAACAAATTAAGGAGTTGACATAATGAGAAATCATGTCCATCAAAATCACACTATTTTACAACTAGAGCTCCAAAACAATTAATTTATAATTATATTACAATTAGAACATGAAAATATGGATAAATAAAAAATAAAATATCATGTCAAATTTTTTCAAATTATACTATAATTATAATCTAATTGTAAATGGGACATTTATATGATGTAATGTACATTTTCAACACATACGATCATATCACATGTACACATTTTTAATGTCCATTAAATATGACATTTACAACTAGTTGTGAACTATGATTTCTATTGATAAAATTAATTGTACAATTATATTATCACTATAGAATAATTATTTTTTCATTATTTTATTCAACTATTAATAAGTTAATAATTATATATATAATTCTTAATATGTAATAATGAATTAGTTTTTCAATAAATTATTAATTATTATATGTTATTTAATATTTAATCTGAATTAATCAATCTAATACAAATATTCAGTTTGTTAATTAATTCAAATGACTATTTTAGATAATTAATTCACATATATAATTATCAAATAATTATTTATTTAATTTTTAAAAAATTTAAATTAAAAATAAACACAAAAAATGTGGGAATTTGTTTTTTCTAATTGAAACACAATTTGCACTTAACATACAAATAATGTGCAACTAAAAGATTTAACCCTTAAGTTTTTTCCTTGATTTCATCTCATAAATTATTAAAAAAACATTTTTTTTGTGTGTGTTCGTGTTAAATTATATGTGTCAATTTGGGATAAATTCAAAAAGCTTAACGCTAAAAACTTACATGGATACTTTTTAATTAGTTCACCTACCTTTCTACCTTCCTTCCTACTTGCCTACCTATGTAAATAAGTAATTAGTCAGTTTTTTTACTTACTTAAGTATGTAAATAGGTGTGTAATGTATGTAGGTAGGTATGTAACCCACTAAAGTATGTAGGTACATACATACCTAGTTTTACCTACCTACCTATTTACCTATGCTTATTTATTGATCAACCTGGCTAGGTGCAGTCTTAATAAAACGAGTTAAAAAAGATGTAAGATGGGCTTTAAAAATAGTCAAAATTTGAAAAAATATGTATGTTTTACCATTTAAAATTAGGGTTGTCAAAACTGACATGGCACACCTATTTTGCATCGAGTGTCATGTCAACATTTGTCCTAACATGTTCGTCAAAACAAACATAAGAAAATCCTTGTTCACACTCAAGCCGCCCTCATTATGATCAATGACCAAAAACAGATTTTGGTCACCATCTTTTCAATGTGTCACATTATGTGACGCACCCAAATGCCTTGATGGACTCAATTGTGAGTCCAAAGGGTGAAAACGGTAGAAGGATAAGGAGTTGGGGCACACTCCTTGGCTCGCAACACTTCAAGGGTAAAAGCGCGTGTTGGAGCTTTGAGATGAAGACTAGGAAGAATGATAAGCAAGTCAATTATTCACACGAACCTGCACAAACCAAACCACAAGTTGGTTAATGTGTAGTTGTAGCATTTTTGGTGCACAGACAAACCACGAACAAACACGAACTCACAAGACTCACCACAGCCCGAACACCTTCCCCCTTATAGTATTTTTTATGCCTGGCCACAGGGCCTACACCCAAATGTCATTTTGTCCTAGGACTCCCAAGTTTAAAGTCCCAAAATTCCCAAAATTGGGACTCTCCCAACTTTGGAGGCCCATAACTTTTTGTGCAAACATTTGATTGAGGTGACATTCAAAGCAAAGGTATAGCCCCCGTCAATAGCTTTCCAACAATATGTGGCACGTCACTTTTATGCAAGTAAATTAGGGCAATTCTCAACTTTTAATGGTCGGGGGTCAAATTGACACTTTGACTCCCAGCCCTTCTTTTGGCCATAACTTATGTTTTAAGTACCCAAATGGGTCATGCGAACCCATTTTAGAAATTTATGTTCCAAGAGCTTTTCAATGGTATAAAGAACTTTTCAATCCAATGAGTTTGACCCCAGCAATCGCCTTTTAAAAATTTGAGAGTCCATTGGGACTCCAACTCCCAAAGTGAAAGTTCAATTGGGAGTGTGGGGGTTCATTCCTTCACACTTTCCTACAATACCGGGAGCATGAAATGTGACTCTTGGGCTTCACTCTTGGCCCACACCTTGCAAGTTTTTATCTTGGTTGCGAGCCCAAGGCTAAAATTACGACATTATGGCCTTACCATTTACATTTAAAAATATCCTAAGGCAAAAGAAAAAATATGGAAATTCCAATATTTCACATGCAAAATTATAATCTTCAAAAAAAAATCCTTTTAAAGAAACCAAAGTCTTTCAAGATATCACAACTCTATCATCGATCCCAAGTTTCAACACAAGCCAAAATATCATTTTTCAAAAATCCTCTTATAAAAATAGACCTACTACCTAGGGGCCAAATCCATTAAGCTATTATACTCTATAATGAATCTAAACACAACATCCTGGCCTTGGTAAGCAATGCCCCAAAAAAATGAAAACCAAAACAAAAGTCTACAAAATGAATGACTTATAAAGTTTGCATTAAGAAATGTTGTTTTAAATGAATATTTATTGATTTTTTTTCATTATTTGATGTCTATCAATTATATGAAAGCATTTACCAAGGCAAATTATCAATGATAAGTCCATTCATCCATAATTCAAAAAAATAAAAAATAGATGGGCAGTACTTATGTAAAATTGTAAATGATCATTATATCTTATGTTTACAAGAAACCCATCATCATTATAAAGCATAGATCTGGACACAAACTTCAAATGTGTAAAGAAAATGGGTTCGCAAATCTCAAATTTGATTACACATGACAAGATGATTCATTCACAATATTGGGTTTTATAAAATCCACATGTCCAAAACATGTCATTTTAAAAAGATCATGCAAATTACACCATATTCCATATCTAGTAACTACAAACTATCTATGGCCGCCTTCGATAACACTCTTCAGGTGTAGACCAATTGTATGGAGGCCCCATCAATGTGCACACAACATGTTGAACAAAATTCTTCGTGGTTTTAGATTTGGGTCATACATGTAATGGATCAATTTCCCAAATGACATCTTAGTTAAATTGTCCACAATATACTCTACATCCCAATCATCACCTCATATGACATTTATTAACCTGCCCACTAAATATGCTTCAGACCTCAAAGTTTTGATGTGTTATTTAGCCATTCATTGAAGGGAATTTGTGATTCCTAACTCGTTGTAAACAAAAAATAATTCTGGGGCAACCCACTAACACATTTTTTGTGTATTGGTGGCATCTTATTCCTTTCACTACAAGAAATCATGACTTTTTTTACTAGGAATTTTGGTCAAAAAACCCCCCTATGGTTTTTCTTCCCCCATGTCTAACTTGACCAAAGTGCCATTTTAGACAAGTTGATTTGGACTCAAATATTTTGACTAGGTCTTTTTGGTTGATTTTTTTTATTAAACCATCATGACAATCATATAATTTGGCCAACATCCAAAATATATTATTTAAATTTTTTAATCTAAAATTAATATGAAAATATTAATTAATTAATTACCCTACCTACCTACCTAATTAATAAACCTAATAAGTAATGCCAAAAAATTATTTATTTATTTACCTACCAACCTATTTCCAAGGCCTCAATTAGGCCACCTAACTTAACCACTTAAGCTAGACTAAGTCATTTAAACTAAGCCAAGCCCCTTCAGCTAAACTAAATAGGCTAGGTAGGTGGTCTAATAGGCCTTGCAAACTAGGCTACTTAATTAAGTCACCTAACTAGCCAAGGTAGCCTACGTTACAGGTGTGGGGACTTGAACTTCTCACCTCCACATTAAGGAGTCAAGTCCTTAACCATTGCACCACCAACACATAAGGTGATATTTTTGGATAACATAATTGTAATGAACATGATTTTGAACCAACATATTGTAATAAATTTCCATGATTTTTTTTTAAAGATAGTGCATTAAATGAACTTGATTTTTTTATATGTATTACTTACAAAAGAGTTGGGTGTGGTTCATTTTACTATGGACACACCCTAGATGATGTGTGGGATAGCTTTTTTCAAGGGTTTTGGTTAGATTCTCCACCCAATGGTTGTTTGCCTTATTTGTCCACTTGACAAGATTGTTGAAATCTTAGATGACAAAAAACCCAAAATCTTTCCAAGCATTAATTATTAAAAATAATTAGAGTTTCAAAAAGTCAAGGTTTAATGTGTTCCAAAATTTTCACAAAATGTGAAAAAAATCACCCTTCACCAAATACTTGATCACTTCAACTCACCCAAGGTTCCACACAATGGTTTTAAGGGGGCAACCAAAAACACAAAACTTAAATGAGAATAGAAATGTTAAAAAATGAATCAAAAGTTGCATTTTAAAACTCATATACCTTCAAAAACATTTTCCAAAATCGGTTGCCATTGAACAATTGAAAAAAATTTGGTAGTCATTTGATGATTCTTAGATGTGACCGAAAATGTCAACAGATGTCGCAACCCTAACCTTGGGCTCATGACCAAGGCAAGGGCTTGCAAGGTTGCGAGCCAAGAAGGAAGCCCGGGGGTCAAATCTCATGCTCCTGGGAATGCAAAGAATGTGAGGGAATGAACCCTCACACTTTCAAGTGAATTCCCATTTTGGGAGTTGGGGTCCTAATGGACTCTTGAATCTTTAGAGGGCAATTGCAAGGATCAAAACCCATTGGATTAAAAAGTTTTTTATATCATTGAAAATTTATTGAAACGTAGATGTCTAAAATAGGCTCGTATGACCCATTTAGACATCTGAAACACAAGTTATGGCCAAAATAAAGGCCGGGAATCAAATTGGCAGTTTGACTCTCAACGAGTAAAAGTCGAAGATCGACCCGATCTCCTTGTGTGCAGGTGGCGTGCGACATACTATTGGAAAGCTCTTGACAAGGGCTACAATTTTGCTTTAGACCTCATCTCAATCAGAGGTCTGAACACAAAGTTATGGGGCCCCAAAGTCATGGGAGTCCCAACTTTGGGAATTTCGGGACTCCCATTTGGGAGTCCTGGGACAAAATGCCATTTGGATGTGGGCCTCATGGAGAGGCACAAAGTATACTATAAAGGGGAAGGTGGTGGCTCCCCTCAAGTCCAAGCCGTGGTGAATCTTGTAAATCCAAGTTTGCTCGTGGCTTGTCTTAGCACCAAAAGTGCTTCAACTATGCACTAACCAACTCGTTGTTAGGTTTTGTGCAGGTTCATATGAGTGATTAAGTGCTTGTCATTCTTCCTAGTCCCATTCGGAACTCCAGCATGCCCCTTTACCCCCAAAATGTTGCAAGCCAGGGAACGTGCCCTAACTCCTTGCTCTTCCGCTGGTTTCATTTCAAACTCACATTTGAATCTATCAAGGAGCTCAGGAGCGCGTCAACAGATCCATCATGGGCAACTGAAATTCATAACCACCATCTGATGGCGACTAAATTCAATTAGTACACAATTGTGGCAACTGAAAGGGTTTGGTCGTTAGGCCCCTATGGCAACCAAAAACCTTTCGATCACCACAATGTCTTTCCCCTCCCCCTAACCCCCAATTTTTTTAATCCCTTCTTCACTTTCCCCCCCTAATGGTCACTGAAACCCTTTTGGTTGCCATGTTGTGTGATCCCTTCATTAAAAAACTAGGGTTATTCATGGGAACCCATTGGGAACTTGAATGGAACACGTTGGGAACAAATGGAAAAATGGAACATAATCTTTCCTTGTTGGGAGCAAAATTTGACACAATTTTGTACAAAATATTTTTAGCTAAGGATACCCTAAAACTAGGGGCACCTAGAAAGTTTGGCGATTGAAAAAATTTGGTCACCATTCGATGGCATTTGCATCTACCAACCACACTTGTAAAAAGTTGTCGAACTTTTTTGATCGATGACTGTCCACACCCAATTTTTTTGGTCACCAATGAGCCATGTGGATAGTCAATGTTAATAGGTTTTTTTATTCCCATTAAGGTTTTTTCAACTTCTAAATTTCTAGCAATAGGTTCCTAAAATAACAAATAGGTACATTTAAACTAACAGAACTAGAATTATTTACAATGCCTAAACTAACATGTACTTAATTTGCACATAGTTTCAAGAAAAATGTTGTTGAAACAAAAATGCTTTCACATTTTCAATGAAAAAGAAACACAAAATCAAATTAACATCAAAAGTCTCCCATTTGATGCAAATCTCCTTTCGTAAATTCTGAACAGGTACAAACTACTCAATGTTAATAGGTATTCCAACTTGTAGTGAAAATATAAAATTGTATTAAGAAATTAGAGTTTATACATTAGAGATTTAGAAAACAAGTATTGAAAGTAAAGCTTTGATTTGGGTCCAAACAACATATACCGAGCCAATGTGTTTAATTTGCATTTAAAATAATCATCTTTTTTGGGGTCCTTTTCCCCAGAAAACATGTTTTCCTCAAAAGGAATTTTCAAATGAAATGTTTTTAAAAATTTTATATATTATATTCATAGTTGCCCCAATATGTCATTTTTTTTTTACAATCAAATTTGGAGAAATATGAATTTTTGAAAGTGCATAGATTTTGCTAGATTTTGTGTTTCATCTTGAAAATTTGTCATAATTTCAAATCATAACAAAACATGTTTAACACTTCAATTTATTTTTTTAATGTTATAAGCTACAAGTTTTCTTTAAACAACATATACATTGCATCACATTTACATGTTGAAAAGGATTCATGAACTTTTTTTAAACCTTAATTTTTGATAAACACAAAATTAAAAAAATATGAAAATTTGAGTGCTTTTAAAATGTGTCTAATAGTACCCTATTACTATAAAACAATTAAGGATGAAATAAATTATATTATGAAAATTAAAGGGCCTTTTATGAAAGTAATGTCATTGAATGAAGTTGTTAAACATCTTTTATTCAAACCAAACTTTGATATTGGAATTTTGTTTGAATCATTTTAAATTCTTCAATATCCATATTATTCAATAAGCACAACTTTCCATGATTCACATGCCATTAAAGTGGCACCACTTAGACAAATGTAATAAAAATTACAAAAAAATTGACAGTTTGACATCAATTTTGGCTCATTTGAGTTCATTTGCACCCATGTCTTTCATTTTTTGACATCCTTACTTTATATTCTAAGTTTGAACTTTGAAATGCCTCATGCAAATCAACCAAACAATAATTAGTTAATAAAACACCTTATTCTAATCAATTAATAAAAACTAGCTAGTAAAATTGTAAGAAACAATCATAATTGTTGATAAAACTCCTTATTCTAACCAACTAATAGAAACTAGCTTGTACAATTATTATAAACAATCAAAATTTTCAAAATTTGCTACATGAACACTGTTAATTACATGTTTTACCAACTACTTGTTTTGCTTACTACAAGTTCTATAGACTACCGATTGAACATGTTTCACCAATTCAACATGTGCCACTGGTTCAATTACTACCAATTAAAATACTAATTCACAAAAAGTTTTCGTTAACAATCGACAACCGAAAAAATTTGGTCACCATTCTGCAAGTTTAAAGGCGACTAAAAAATTTCGGTTGCTAATTAAAACCTGTACAATTGGCAACTAAAAATGTTGGTCACCAATTGGCCAATTATAAAACGAGTGACTAAAGGTGACCAAAATTTTGGTCACCCCATGCCTAATGGCGACCAAACATGTTTTGGTCACCTTAAATTTCCATTTGATGTAATGGTGTGGTTTGGTGGCGACTAAACCACTTTTTAGTCACCATCTTATGGCCTTGAGTCCACAATACCTACAAGTTGTCAAATGGCAACCGAAAATTTTGCTCGCAAGGGAATCTAGGTTGCTTAACCAAGCCCAATAATAAAGTGTGCATTTAATGGTGATCAAAGGCAACCAAAAAAAGCCTTGGCCCAGTTTTAGGGCTTTGGGCATGTGGGGGTCCACTATGAGACCCACACTTTTGTCATTTCATGTATTTTCTTCCCTACATGTGAAGACTCTATTTGCTCTGAACAATCAATGCCATACACTTAGAAGAAAGTGGGAGTCCCTTGGAGGGCTTTAAAGTTCACGATGTTAATTGTGAAAACAATTATGTGTTGGATTTCAAGGCTAAACCTCTTGGAGGACCCCATACTAATTCTTTATAAATTGTTTTTCTGAACTTAACCTTAATTTATCCCACCTTTAACCCTAATTTATTTTTAAATTATTTGTTTATTAATGGATGGTGGGTACAATGGTAGATGATGTGGATACAAGGAAAGTGATTAGGGGCCATGGTGCAAAAGGAAAACGACATGAGGTCTAAAGCTCAAAGCACTTGAGAACCCAATAGTTGTAGCAAATGTTAAATGGCAAAACTTTCCCTAGCCTTAATCATACATGTTATGTTCGTAGTATGTGTGGTGGTGCCATATTGACAAGAAGTGGCCATTTTCTAGGCATGAGACGCACAAGAAAAATAATTCCGCCCAGTATATAAGTTGTATGGATGAACATATGAAAACATGCATGTTGGAGGTGCACATGGCCATGACAGGGAGCCATTTTTTTTCCAAAAACCAAATGTCTTTAATTGTGGCACGAATGGTTTATGGGGAGGTGGTGCTTGGGGTTCAAGTCAATTAAAGGACCGTTCAAGGCCAACAAGTTGGCAATGTGCTTTCGTATTGACCAGATAGATCTACAATGGCAATTAATCCATCAATTCTTCGCCCAACTCCTATAATAATTCTTCTAATTCTTATAGGATGACCCCAGGTTCCTCCAAGATCTACCCTTATCACTCCCCCTTTTTCTTTTCAACTGGTACCACTATTACCGGTTGTTCCTGAATCAACAACACTGAATACTTATTATATTCAATATTTGGATCTTGTTATGAACGACCAAATCGTTCAACGCCCTTGGGAGTTCAAAATCCCCCTCAATCACCATTGAACATGGACAACCCCATGGATGCAAAATAGTTGGATGTTGTGGTTCAAATGGCATCTTATATGCCATTTGACACAACAATTGGTTAGGGGCAGTTGGCATAAGATGTTAACATATTGTCTTTCACAAGACGAGCAAACATTACAAAACATATTTTAAAAGCATTGCGAGGGGAAATGGGTGTAATGTAGATGCAATTTCAAGAGGTGACATTGAAGCATAATGCATTGCATGAAGAATCGGCTGCATGCCAAACAAAGTGTCTTGGGGGCTATAAGTAAGATAAAGTGAACAATTTGATTACCTTATCAAAACTAGAACAAGTAGATTTAAAATAACAATAAAACCCATTATAAAATTGTGGAACATTGAATGTTTTCATTTTAATGATTAAATATAATATATGGTAACAATAATGTGCATTGATTTTCATATTTCAAATTGTAAAAGTAGGTTTTAAATAGGTTTTTTAAAATACAAGTAACTTTTGATGTCTACTTTTCACTATGGGCTTTTGGTTTCAAGTAGGTGAAAGTAGTTTCTTACAAAAAAGAAATAGATTTTTTTTTTTGATGACTTGCTAAAACATATGTTGATCTTCATTTCCTTACTTATGACATATCAATTTCATTAACTTTTCTAACCAAAAAGTAAGTTTGAACACGTATTTTTCAAATGGTTTCAAATGTATTTTTTGTCTATTTTTTTAATTCATTTTCTTTTAATTCTTTTAGAATTAGATTCTTATAAACTTAATAAAGCAAACTAATGCTACTTGACACATACTTTCACTTAATTTTATGGTAGTTATATGAGCAACGCAAGGTTAAAATGAAGACATCTACTTTTTATGTATACTTTATCTTGTTTTGACCCTAGGTTAAAACAAGATGTTCCCACTCAACAATAGGCACTACAAGAGGCACTCACAAGGGCCACTAAGATAGAAAAGGAGCACTCAAATTTTGTGGAAGACATTGACCGCTACCATCAAACGTTGATTGACATGAAGGTATAGTTTCGAAGAAATGTTGAACCGTTTGTGAAAGCAACACAACAAAATTCAAACCACATGCATAGATTGCATGCATTTTGGTAGTATCTTGAGCTATGTAGATGGAGGTGGAATTCATAAGAATGCAAACAAAATATCGTGAAAATGGGAGGTTTTAATCACACAGTTTGACATCATGGCCTAGGATATCCAGGATGTTTCTTAATAGTTTACCAAAGATGCAAGAGAATGCAAGCATAGATTGAGCGACACATCTCAAGCTTGATTGAGAATATGTCACCATTGTGTCAAAAAAAATAGGGGAATTTTTGTGGCCCACACCTCAATCAATAGAAGAAAATTGAAAACATATGACTCATAATATGACTAGTTTTTTAATCATATAAGACATCTATGATTAAAAGCCTTAAAGTTATTATGGGCAAGTCAAAAAGGACATGAAGTTGTAAAGGACATGACATGGCACAAACCACATCATATTACTCATTATGAACAACAATATAATCATTTGACATGGCAGGTTTTGTGGGCCCAACATGACAAAAGAAACATAGGTGGAGGACAATGTGCACTACTAGAATTTTTATGTTTTCAAATTAATCAAGTTGACTAGATGGGTTTTTTTTACTAGAGGATATGTATTTTTGACTGGAAACCAAGGGCTTTAATGGCAATGGGCATTTTTTGACTCATTAATTAGACTAGAATGACTAATTTGACAATTAGTCAAACCAAACATCTAGTCAAATTGGACTTAAAAATACCATTTAGTCAAATTGGTTAATGGCCTAGTCAATAAGATCACCCAATCTAATCAAATTGGCAAGTGCCCCAGTCAATAAGGACACCTATTATATTCAATCAATAGGGCTAACTAAGTAGGCTTAATCAAAATGGTCAATGGCCTAATCAGAAAGGCCAATTACAAATTTTAATACTAGTTGGGTATCTTAGGACTACATTTAACATTTTGATTATGTTTAACCCATTAGAAAAAAGTTAGAAGATGTAAAAGTTAACTATTCATAACTAAATGAATCATGACCAAATTAATTATGATTAAAATAATTATATATATATGGTTTATCTAATTATGGTTGAATTGATTATATTGAAATTAATTATAGCTCAATTACCTATGAAAAATTAATTAAAATTAAAACTAACCATAAGTAATCTAACCATGGTCAATTTAACAATAGTTGGTTTAGCCTTAGTACATTTAGCCATGATAATTAATTTAGCATAATTAATACCACCATGGTTACTATAATCATAACTAAATTAACTTTATTTATTACTAACATATTATTATTTTACCTTAATAAATTTAACCATAATCAATAGACCTATAATTAATTTAAAATTATTGTTGATTTAGCCATGGTTTGTTTTGCCATAATTATTTTAAACATTTTTATTTTAGCCACAATTATTTCGCTCATGTTTATTTTAGCCAGTAAATTAACCATGGTTGGTTTTGCCATAATTATTTTAACCATTTTGATTTTAGCCATAATTATTTATTTCATTTTTATTACAACCATAAATAATTTTTGCATAATTGTTTTTGCCATGAAATATTTATTTATTAGTTAGTTTAACAATATTAACTTTATTATTGGTTAGTTTAGTCAATTTTATTTATTCATGGTTAATTTAACCATTTATAATTTAACCATGGCTAATTTTTCCATAAATATTTCAACCATTTTGATTTTAACCATAATTATTTCATTCATCTTTATTTTAGGCATAATTAATTTATGCATAGTTGGTTTAGCCATAAAATATTGATTCACTTGTTAATTTAGCCATATAAATTTTATTCATGGTTAGTTTAGCCAGTTCTAATTTAGCCATGGATGGTTTAACCATAAATTATTTATTTCTTAGTTAGTCTGACCATATTTATTTTACTCATGGTTAGTTCAATCATTTCTAGTTTAATCATAAAATATTTATTCATTAATTAATTTAACCATTTCTAATTTATCCATGGTTAGTTTAGCCATAAAATATTTATTCATTGGTTAGTTTGGCCATATTTACTTTACTTATGGTTAATTTAGCCATATTATTCATTTGTTAGCTTGGCCTTGTTTACTTTATTCATGGTTGGTTTCACCATATTTATTTAGATATGGTTAATTGAACCATAATTAATTTATTCATGGTTATTTTTCCATAATTATTTTTAATTTTTGGTTGGTTTAGCCATTATTAGTCTAATAATCATTAATTCTTCCATAATTACTTTAATTATAATTGGTTTAAACGTTATTTTACCAATCATTAGTTTTTCCATGATTCATTTTTCGTAGGTTAAATAAGCCACCTATTTAATTTATGTAGTGTAAGTATGTGACTAAATAACCTAAATACAATTAGCTTATATGTAGGTGTATTTATTTATACGTACCCTACCTATATTCCACCTATTTACCTATATTTTAGCCTATAGGTAACCTAGTTATATAGGCTAAGGTATGCCATTTATATACTTATGATAAATTACTAATTGGTTAACTAGTTATTTACTTAAAATACACTAATGAATGTGTAATTAAATAGTTAAATATTTATTATTACAAATACATTGTTGCAAATATATAATGAATTAGATCAAATTTTTAAGGATTAGTTATAATTTGGATGTAATTGTCAATCAACAATATAGCACATTATAACTATCTTGATATTTTATATAAGGATTTATAATATGGTTGTAATTATTAATTATAACTAAATAACTAGATATTAACTATTATTAATTTCTATTTTAACTTAATTAACATGCATATTTACCTATCTCTTTATTTATTTATTTATTTTATTTATTTATCTTGCATAGTTATTTAGGAATAATGTTGTATGGACATGAAAATGTTTCTCCCTCCCAAAAGTTTGTCCCATATTGTTTGTAATCCTTTCCAAATGATGAGCAATATAAATAAACATCATAAGCATCCAAGACATAAGATATATTTAAAAAAGAAGGCCACTTAAGATGAGTCGTTAAAAAGGCTCGACCTTAAAGGCCAAATTCAAAATGAAATAGGATTTTCCTACCTAGGTCATCAAAATGTAGGCTTAATCTAAGTGATGTACATTTAAGCCTAGTAAAGGTCATAGCTTGGGTTGCCTTAACCTACTTTAGGCTTTATACCTAGTTGCTAGTTATAGGTTCTTAGACCTAGGCCTAGGAGTTTAGGCTATATGTTCTTAAACATAGGGACCTTAAAGGTAGGTATCTAATTTTAGGTCTAACCTAGGTTGCTTAAGTTCTATCCACATGGCATAGCCTAATGGCCAATGTTTAAATGCCATGTGACATAGCCTAGATGGCTAATGTTTAAATGCCATGTGGCATAGCCTAAGTGGCCAATGTTTAGATGCCACATGGCTTAACTTGGGTGGCCACTATTTAAATGCCACATGGCATTTTAGTGAAAATGGTGTTTGACCAATCAAAAAATCATTTGATTGTTATATTGATGAATCAAAATGACTAATCAAAAGTACTAGTCGAAATGACTAGTCAAAAATGCCAACTTAAGCTTGGTCAAAAAGTGCATGGCCCAGTCACAATGGATAGGTTCAAAACAACTTGTCCAAATGACTAAGAGGTTTTTTTCACACCTATCCAAAATGAGTCTTTTTTGACCAAAAATTTTTGTCAAAAAAATTAAAAATTTTAGTAGTGGTGGCAATCATTTTTACAATTCATACAACATGTGTCATGTCAACAATGACTAATATATGACTAAAATAGACATCAATAATAAAAATAATGATTCAAATATGACTATTTCAATGGTTTTGTACAAACATAAGATAATAAATGATTGAAATACAACTACCCAACAACACATGTGGGACCTAGAATGACATGCATATTATTAGTACAACCTACGTGTCATTTGATATTAACAAAGATATTCATGATTAATAAATTACCTTTGTCGTATATTTATTGATTAAGAAATGACAAATATTTATGTATAATGTGTACACATGGTAGTTAGTAATTGGTCCTTATGGTGGACCATGTGGCAATAATGTTATTTGTGAAAAAGGGTGTGCCAGAACTTTTAGTCATAAAGTACTGATAATTAAATATTGTGACTATGACATGTGGCATCCCATGATTTTTGCACATGGTGGCCTATAAGTTGGACATGTGGTCTAAATGGATTGTGCCATGTGGTGGAATTTCATTTGTCATTTTATAGGCAAGATGGATAGGTGGTCAATAAAATAAGTGATTTTGTAATGGCTTTGTGTTGATAAAAATGCCAAATGTCAGTTATATGGAAGTCATTGTTTAGGACTTATGGTAGATTCCATAGTTATATATTAGTGATTGGATGTTCTCAAACCAACTATTAAATAACTTAAGTTATCATCTAAAAAGTCATATACAAGTCATACATTGTTAATTCGAATGAAGGAATTGAAATTATAATCAAACAAATTCCATTAGGTTCCAACAAGTGGTGAGTGTAAATAATAAATGAAAGGACCCAAACAGATGGTCAACCATAGAAATGACCAAAGAAAATAGGACATTTGGTTCAATGCTACCAACAAAGTGAGTATCCAAGTTCTACCTAAACTAGTCACAAATATAATTTTTGATTTGTAAGCTATAGTAGTGATAAATCATTGTTATGCACATGCAGCTTTCACATATTTATAGTTCCACAAGGTAGAAGTTCTAGAACATCTTGCACCAAAACTTGGTCATTAGCTTCATGTGGGTGCATAAGTGGAATATCACCCATGTGAACAACAGCTACATCTACCTTCAACCAAAAATATGGAATAACATTCCCATGAAACATGGCAATCCCCCAAAGGCCACTGATTTTTCTTGCTACCACCTTCTACCTTGTGTTTTTGGGATTCTCCAACATCACGAACTATCGTATAGTAAATTATCCACATCAAAAGCTACCCATTAAAACACCACATTAATCTAAAATACTACACTTAAACATTCAAAGTAGAAACCAACAAAGTGCTTCAAGGTATAAACCAAAAAGGTGCATTCAATTAAAGCATAAATCAAGGCCCTTACCTATTATGCACTGGTTTTTCCTTTGTTGCATTCTGGAGGTGCAAATACCCAAGCCCTCAATTCTTTCCCAAGAATTCTTTGTTGCAACCACATCCAAAAAATGAAGTCTAACCATGACCTAGATGTTAACAAATATTCAAACAAATATAAAAAGTAGGAAATCAAGTGGCATTCTACTCACCTAGCCTATAATGTGACCAATGTGACCCTCAAGAACACCACATTTCAATGGAGATTTTAATCCAACGCCTCCTTTCTTGTTGGACATCTTCATTGATGGAGAGGATCTTGGTTATAAAACAACCCAATCCACACCTTTAACACTTTGAATTTGGGGTGCTGAATTAGCCAATGTACTCTCTGTCCCTAATTTTTTGGATGGTGTTGGTGTAGTTTGGAGCTTAGATGGATTAGATCCACCTACACAACGTAAATCTATTTTTTCTTTAGAAAGGGAATGTGCATTTACCTCATTGCCACTACCTCCTACAAAGGTGTCCAGTGGATTTGCATCATGCATGCAAAGCATCTCTTTAAGAACCATAGTTACATCATGAGGTGATGGTTGTTGTTCCTCACAAGTAGACTTTGGTTCTAAATGTGAACTAATTTGGTCTTTTAGCTTCCCCAAGAATTCTGAAAACATAGACTTAATGTCAACTAATGCCTAGCTATTTGCATGTGTTTCGTCCAACAAATTTGAAACCTTGCCATCTAATTCTATTTGTTTACTTTCCAAGCTAGTCATTATAGCTACATTGTCCATGGTGCTCTTTGGTTTAAATAATCCAATGATTGTTCTAATCAAAATGAAATGTTAACATGGCAACCATAATCCATTCTAACAAATGTAATAATGGGTACAAATTAGAACATGGTAATATTGAACATGGCAACAATAAAATACGAGAATAAATAGGCCAACAATATTACTTACAAACATGGCAATGTACATGACAACAAACATATGGAAACTTTTGAAACCATGGAACCAAGTTCATAATGACTATTTGAATCATATCAAGGTAGCAAATCAAAACATGCCAACTAGCATTTATGACTACATTATTGTCATATCAGCATTTTAATGCATCAAATGCTAAATGGGGTTTACAAATTTGAACATCTTATTAAGCCTATTTGCTCTGATCCTTAGAAATCTTCGGCAATCTCTATCAAATTTGGGCTTTTTTGCTTCTATTTTTTCTGCAAAACAAAGCCAATCGTCAATTAAAATTTGTAAAATCAAGAACTAGAAATTATTTACATTCAACAAACAAAAGATGATGATAATCATCATTTGCAAAGTCCTTTACCAAACAACCTTCCTTCCCAGCTTTGCCTCCCCGGTTGATAAATGGCCACCTCCTTTTCTCTTTCCTTCTCCTTGGTTGGCTTGGTTGGTAACTTGTTGATGCCTATTTTTGGTAGGTCAAGCATTTTGGCCACTGTTTTTTTGGTCATGAAAACCGAAACTCCTTGCACAACCGATTCTATAATTTTCGGATTAAACCATGTGATGGTTTGTAAAAACTCCTTCATTAGCAGTCAAATTAGACTCAACTGCATGCCAAGCAAACTAAAAACATAGACGTTTTGAGCCCACTCTACATTTCTTCCAACAATCCATTGTTGGAACTTTTTCATCTCCGAAAAAATGATCTTTCCTTTATCGGAAAGAATCACTACCATTTTCTTTCTTTTTGTCCTCACATTCAATTTTGGTGCAAGCTAGCAGCCATCTGATTTTGATTTTAAATTCTCCTTCCTCTTCATCTTTTTAAAAATCTCCTTGTTGATGTTTCTTTTCATCTTCACCAACAAGAAATCTGTATAAATTTCTACAACATAACAATACTAGAAAGAAAGAGGAAAAACTAAATGAACAATTCTTCCTTTTATACCGAAATTCAAATGCCTAAACTTGACGCCAATTGCAAAAACCATTTCAAAAGTATCATTTTCAACATCATTTCATTAGTTTAGATGAAAACACGGTTGATCATGATTACCCCAACTACAGAATTTGCCACTATTAATTTTGGGATGGAATCTTCCTATGCAAATTCCATACCAAAATTAATCCATGCTAATTCTAAACCAAAAAGTTTAGAATCTACCCCATCCAATTATAGGGTGGAATCTTCAGTCGAGTATTCCAAACCAAAATTATTCATAGTGGATTATAGGTTGGAATTTATCGTTGAATCAAAATTTCCAATTGCTTTGTTGGAAAGGTGTCGTTTAATGGAATGCTAGCTTTTCGGTTGGTCTCTACTAAAATCCAATGGACCGAAAATTGCTTGCAATTTGGAAGTTCCATATTTCAATTTTTCAATGCCAAAAACCAGATGTTTTCGATTGATTTCAATTTTCGATGTAATCTAACTTTTGGTAAAACCATACCGAAAACCTTTTTGTGCATCCTCCTTGTTTTTTGAATCCTCCATGTGTTCCCTTCCCCCTTCCATGGTAGCTTCTAGTCCCCTAAGAGCTTTTCCCAAATATCTACAAAGTTTGAACTTGTTGATGTTCACCAAAATGGGATTTGGTTCAAACTTGTCAATGTTAACAAATAGTACAATATCATTGAGGAGACAATATTGTATCTTATACAGACCAAACCATGGTTTTTTGAACTTTCCGGTGTATTCCTTTCTACCCTTTGGAAACAAAAGAATTGTGTCCGCCATAGAAAAAATCTTAATTTTGTGGTTTTGTTGAGTGCATAACGATGTGTTCCATTGCCTTGTACCTATCCATTCTACTACCTCCTTGTGGGTTTCATCCAAGTGCTCCAATTCTACCATGTGACTCGTTAAAATATGGGTAGGAGAAAAATATCAATTTGGATATGAATTGTTCATGGGCAACAGGTATTTTATGTTAACAAATAGGAAATCTACTCAAGTGCAAACATAAATTTTTATTGAAAGGAAACTACAACATGATGCTCACAACATGAAACATAACATCAAGAACTCTTCAAGGTTCTTGTCACATGAAATACACAAACTTGTGTAATGAAGAAAAGAAAACCAAACCATCAACACCAAGGTATTTAACTAAAAGACCAAACCACAAGTAACCAAACTAATATAAATAAAGAAAGTAATTCAACCTTGTGAAAGTAACCTAATTACTTTCGTACTCCAGTAACAAATGAAACCTAACTAGTTGAGTTTGAATTTTCAACACTCCCCCTTCAAGTTCAAATCCACTTCTAGTACACCAAGCATTTTTCTAAACCTCTTTAGCTTGTATGTACTTAAAGCCTTTGTGAAAATGTTAGCAACTTGATTTTCAGTATTGACATGAATAAGGTTAATTTCTCTTACTAAAACTTTTTCTCTAGTAAAGTGGTAATGCACCTCAATGTGCTTTGTCCTAACATGATAGACCAGGTTGTTAGCAAGTAACATGTTTTTGATGTTATCACAATAATGACAAGAGGAACATCCACTAACTATCCCAAATCTGAGAATAGTTTTTGTAACCAAACTACTTCACATGCAACAATTGCTGCACCTCTGTATTCTGCCTTCGTGCTTAATAGTGCAACTATTGGTTGTTTCTTATTGTTCCAACTAACAGCACCACTTCCAAAAGAAAACATGAAACCACTAGTTGATGTTCTATCTGAAACATTATGAGCCCAATCAACATCCGTGTATCCATGTATTTGTAACTGGCTCTTGGCTTCATAAAAAGTTCCACACTGCAAAGTATGTTTTATGTACCTCAGTATGCGCCTCACTGCATCCAAATGTGGCTTTCATGGTGTTTGCATGAATTGATTTACCACTCCAACGGCATAACTCAAATCTGGCCTTGTGATGGTCATGTAAATCAAACTCCCCACTATGCGTCTGTACATAATGGTGTCCTCTACAAGGTCTCCTTCATCTGCACTTAACTTCACATTTTGCTCCAATGGAATTAAAATGGGTTTACAACCCGTCATCCCATATTCAAATAATTTATTCAAGGCATATTACCTTTGTAGTAACCATATCCCTTTAGGGGACTAGATTACCTCAATGTTGAGGAAGTAACGCAACTCTCCCAAATCCTTCATCTCAAACTTTTGCTTCAAAAGCTTCTTCAAATCAAAGATGTTTGCATCACTATCTCTTGTGATAATCAAGTCATCAACATAGATGACTGTGACTACAATCCCACGATCTGTCTTTTTCACATATAGTGAAAAATTTGCATTGGATGTTTGAAATCCACTTGTGACAAGATATTGACCTATCTTGTCTCACCAAACTCTAGGTGCTTGCTTCAAGTCGTACAAAACTTTTTTCAACCTACAAACCAAATTAGGGTGTGTTTGGTCCACATAACCTGGTGGTTGTTCCATGTACATTTCTTCATGTAAATCTCCATGATGAAAAGCATTCTTTACATCCATTTGATGTAAAGACCATCCTTTTGTTGCTACCATAACAATGATTACTCTTACAGTTGTCATTTTGGCAATTGGATTATAGGTTTCCTCATAATCTATGCCATAAGTTTGGGCATAACCTTTGGTAACCGATCTTGCTTTGCATATGTTCACAAATCCATCTGTATTGTGTTTGACTTTGTACACCCATTTGCACCCAATTGCTTTCTTGTCCTCTGATAAAACTACCAATTCCCAAATAGCATTAGCATCCAAAGCCACCATCTCTTCATCCATGGCATTGTCCCACTTAGGGTTTCCAATCGCTTATTCAAAACAAGTGGGTTCAACCTCCTGTATAGCTCTCACCATGTATGCGTAATGATGAGCTACAAAACCATCATATGTGAGTATTTGTATAAGGTACTTGACTCGTGTGGATCTTCGTACTCCATTGTTGTTGTTAGGTGTTTTCAAAGCTTTCTTGGCCATCCAAGCTCCAGGAATAGTAACTAAAAGGATTCTTGATTCTTCACCCACACTCTTCTCTGAATCACTTTACTCATGATCTACATGAGGATTTCTAGATGATGTTTGAGAACTACCATGTACAATGTTTGAAGATCTTAATCTTCCTTTCCATGGAGTGCTACTTAACCCACTAATTGAAGACTTTTGTGGTCCACTAATTAATTATGATTTTTCCACATTTGATGAAACATCACCATTTTTAGCCTCTTCGTCTTCTACTGCCTTTAGTGGTGAGTACCACTAACCATCTCATCAAACACAACATCTTTACTCACTTGTAACTTCCGAATGGAAGGATTCAAGCATCTATATATTTTTTGTTCTAAGGAATATCCAATGAAAATACATTTCTCAACTTTTGGGTCTAGTTTTGATTTCTTCTCATTAGGAACATGCACGTGTGTAATGTAATCAAACACTCTGAGGTGTGAAACATCAGGTTTCTTGCCTGTGAATTTTTCTTCAAGTGTCATGCCATGAACTATCGTTGTGGGTGTTCGATTCATGATATAGATTGCAATTGCTCTCGTTTCAGCCCAAAAGTAATTTGGCAAATTCTTCTCATTCAACATGGCATTTGCTATTTTTGTAATGTGCCTGTATTTCCTTTCAACAACTCCATCCTGTTGTGGGGAATAACTACATGAGTATTTCCTTTGAATTCCATGCTCCTTCAAATACTCACTGGATTCATTTGAAAAATATTTTCCCCCTCCATCAGACCTTAGGCACTTGATGCTCACAGCCTTCTCCTTCTCCACCATTACTTTGAAATTCAAAAAATGTTGAAACACTTCACCTTTGTGTTTCATGAAGTAGACCCACACCTTCCTTATGTGGTCATCAATGAAACTCACGTAGTACTTGCATCCTCTAATGGATTCTATTTTCGTGGTCCACACATCTGAGTGGATCATTTCCAAAGGTTTGGAATTTACATGAGTTGTTTAATCTGAGAATGGATGCCTAGTTTATTTCCCCAATAGGCATGTTTCACAAACTTTTGACATCACCTTTTCTGTTCCAAATTTGGGAAGACCTCCAACAAGATTTTGTTTCTCCATTAGTTTAAAACATTGGAAATTAACATGGCCAACCCGCTTGTGCCAAATTCCAATGTTTCCAACTCCTTTTCCATGTTTGAATAACATGGAATTCACCTCAGGCATGTTCACATCCAAGGTGAACATTTGTCCATTCCTTTCCCCTTTTGCAATCAATTTGCCTTGGTTCTTCATGTTTTCCACAAAACATCCATTTGGGTTAAATGTCACCTATAAATCTTGTTCCACCATTTGGCTTACGGAGACTAATTTTTTTGTTATGGTTGGAACATGAAATACATCTTTCAAATATTTTGTTTGCCCATCTTGCATGAACAATGGCACCTTGCCAATTGGTGTGATGGGATGTGTAGTGTCATCATTAGTTTCCACAAACCCTGGTGTCTTCAAATCCTTTGTGTCTCTAAACCATTCTCCATGACTAGTCATGTGGTTTGAACCTCTAGAATCCATATACCACACATTGTTATCTGATACACCTCCTATTGTTGAATTTGCCATGTGCTACATCATAAATAGTTGTTCATCACCTTGATTGCTAGTTGATGCATAATTCCCTTGTTGTAACTTTTCATTTTGTGCATCATGCTTCCTTTGATAACAGTTCTTTGCCATGTGCCTAGGTTTCCCGCAATAGTAGCAATTTGAATCACTATTTGGTTATTGACTTTGATGACTTCACCACGACTTCCTTGACTTCCTCTTCCTCCAAAGTTTTTTCGTCCACCTCCATGAGCTTGACTTTCATGTTGATGATGTCCACCATGCGAACTTCTATGTCGACCTCAAAATGAAGTTTTACCCCCCTCTACCTCTACTTCTATTAATATTTGAGTAGAAAGCACTTTCTTGTGATCCTCCATTAGATGAAGTACCAACAATTCTCATCTCTTCCCTTATAAATAGTGTTATTAAGTATTGAAAATCGGGAAATGTTTCTCAAACTACAATTGAAATACGAAACTGGCTATAGTCTTTTCCAAGTCCATTCAAGGTGATGGCCACTAGATCTTCATCATCTACAGAGGCTCCTATAGATGCAAGAGCATCTGCAAGGTTTTTCACCTTTGTAGAATAGTCACTAATGTTCATCTTGTTTTTCTATAAATTATGCAACTTTTGCTTGAGCTGCATTTTGTGGGCTTGTGTATTAGTGTTATACATCTTCACCAATGTATCCCAAGCTTGCTTGGGTGATTTTTCATTTTGAATATGCACCATCATGGAATCGAACACATTCATAAAAAGTCAATACAAGACTTTCTTTGCTTTTTCATGCCAAATTTTATTGGCTTGAATTTGTTGTTGTGTGGGGTTTTCTAAAAAAAGAGGTTCTTTTTCATCTCCAGTTATGAATTCCTAGTAACCTTTCCCAATCAAGAAATTCATAATCTCAAATTTCCACACTTAGAAATTGTTCTTGTCTAGTTTTTCAATTACAATTTGAGAAAGACCGTTTGCTGTCTCTCAAGGCAACATTCAATGTCTTCTTAAGGTTTCACAAATGATTTTAATTCCTTCCTTGGGTTTCTAGGATTAGGATTAGGGTTTTCCTTCCTTAGGTTTCTAGGATTAAGGTTAAGGTTAGGGTTGAACAAGATGGACCTTACATATGTATGTATGTTTTGAGTATTATATGAAATTCTATACTATACATAGGTTTTACGTATATGTACATATATCGTATAATATTTCATATGGTATTATGTACATGATTACATACCACATTTTTGTATGAAGGTCTTGATAATGTATTTGCACTTCCCAATTTTCAAACTTCTTCTTTCAAGTTCTCCCAAGTTGTATTTGCTCCACTTCAAAAATTTGTTTTGATGTTTTTTCAAAACAGACTTCTATCACAATAACTTTGTAAAGCTACACTGCTCATAACTTTCGCAAAACATATCCTTTTCTTTTGAAAATTTGAGAGTAGAAGCGTTTTATAGTCTTCTATAATTTCTCCAAGTTTCACTCCAAGATCTTTTCACAATAGATTTAGATCTAGATTTAAAGATTTGACTTCCACAATCTTTGATATGTTGATATCCTTTCACCTCTTTTCTTTTCTTTCTCTTCACATTCTTTCCTTTCCCCATTTTTCTTTTGCACTTGACAAACTCCTATGATATCACTAGAGACTCTCAAGTTCTAGTTCTAGAGCCTTTCTAGCTCTAGATCTCTTTCAACTTTCTCATTCAACAACCTAAGCTCTGATACCATGTTAACAAATAGGAGATTTACTCAAGTGCAAACATAAATCTTTATTGAAAGGAAACTACAACATGATGCTCACAACACGAAACATAACATCAAGAAGTCTTCAAGGTTCTTGTCACATGAAATACACAAACTTGTGTAATGAAGAAAAGAGAACCAAACCATGAACACCAAGGTATTTAACTAAAAGACCAAACCACAAATAACCAAACTAATATAAGTAATTAAACCTTGTGAAAATAACCTAATTACTTTCTTATTCCAGTAACAAATGAAACCTAACTAGTTGAGCTTGAATTCTCAACATTTTGTTGACATTAAAGGGTAAAGGCCATAAACAAGTTGAAACAATGTGTGTTTAATGGTTACTTTGAATGTTATGTGATAAGCATACAAAACCATGTGTAAATGCTCATCCCAATCAGTGTGATTCTCATTCACCAACTTAGTAAATAATGAACCAATGACTTTGTTGGTGGATTTTTCTTATCGATTACCTTGCGAATAATAAGTGGTCGAGGTCATATGTTGTAATAGAAAATGGTTTGTAAGAATTTCAATCACATCATTGATAAAATGAATGCCCTAATCACTTGCCAAAGTAAGCGAATAACCAAACTATGTGAAAATGAATTCATAGATGAATTTTGTTGTCATAGTTATTATATTGATGTGTAGTGTTTTTGCTTCCACCCACTTGGTGGCGTAGTCAGTGGCTATTAGAATGTACTTGTTTCTAGTATACTTGCTTATGGGTTTGATTAGGCCAACAAAATCCAATCCCCACTTTATGAAAGGTTCTATTGGTAATGAAGTTACCAATTTTGCTATGTTATTTTGTATCAAATTCCCCATTTGTTGACAGTTGTCACAAGCTTAGCAATATTGGAAAACATCCTTATGCATTATTGGCCACCAATACTTCATGTCCAAGTTCTTGCAAATTGTGATTTGCCCACCACTAACTCCTTCATGCATTTCTTATAACATTGTGGGGATTTTTGAGTCCTCAAGGCAACGCCTCAAACGTTACTAATTCAATTCAACTTTTTTTGCGTGATCCTCTTATTGCTTGAGCTTGCCATGGATAGTGAGAAATTCTTTGAGTTGAAGTTCAAACTTGACAAACAACTTAGTTTTCCCACTCGAAGACATGCATCTAGTCCTAAAAACTTTTTTGCAAAGCAAGGATACCTAAACCTTAAACCTAATGTAAATGATTTCCACTGAACTAACTACTTGAACAAAACCTCAAGTTCATCAACTTTTTTCATACCTATGTACCATCCATCCAATAACATTTCAATTTAAAATATCAAACTTGCAATTTCATAATTAATTGGACAAATCAATTATTAATTGGGCTAAACTACATGTACTTTAGAAATAATTAGGAAATGACACATAATTGTTTAAGAAAATACAATCCCTTTTTAAATAGCAATTTGGTGGATTTTTTTGCAATCCCTTCACTCATAAATGTTCTAATGAATGTGCATAAATTGAACTAGGGTTTTTGTGAATAATAAACCTAACCTAATAACATATTAATTATTTTATTACATATTACCAAACATTCAATGAAATGTATGGCACTATTGAGCATATTCAAGCCCAATTTACCCCTCCCAAGATTAGTTACAATGTTAAATGAGTGCTTTTGAACCTTTTCATGTTAGTGGAAAAATTGGAATTTTTCATACATCATGGACAACTATATCTTAGATAACATTCCTTAATTATTTTGAGTATTTTCAACATATAGGTTGAGTTGGACCCAAATTTGTGAGTTTGTAAGTAGTGGTTACACCTTGAGTGGGTCATTATTTTGTGATTGCACCCTTGACCACTCCTTGAATAGATCTTTCCTATACATTATGCTTTCAGCTTTAGGATCGCATCAAATCCTAAGAAGGGGAGGTAGGCTACAAATGCCCTCTTGTGCCAAGAGAACATGGGAGAAATACCTGTAGCAAGGTAATGGGAAATATTAAATGTTGGGAGTTGTAATGAAGAAACCAAATACAAAATTAATAATGAATACTAAAACGAATATGGTGGTTGTAAATAAGATTTGTGACATGTAGATTATGCACTTGAAAACTTCCTCACCACCAGCCTATTGTTGCCAAGTCTTGATTTTTAGGATTCCACCCTTGAGCTTGAATTCACGAAAAAAAATATTTCACACAATTCAAACTTCTAATGACTGATGAAATCCTCAAGACTTTCAACCTTGACATTCTTGAGGTTAGAAACTCCAAGGTCCATCATAGTGTTATTATAAAGATTTTTTGCTTCCATTTCCAACTACAATGAAAACACAAAAGAAAATGTGTGAGGATGTAGGGCCATGGATAACAACACAACAAAATTCTAATTATTCAATCAAAAAATAATTGGGAGGGCACTTGAAACCAAAAGGTTGCCTTGTGCAGCCATTTCTCAAAAATGGCATTTGATATCCCAACCTTGGGAAATTTCTAAGCTTCCCTCAAAACTGCAGACTAGTTCCACTACTTAAACCAAGACACCTTCTACTCATTGCTCATTTGTGAAGACATAAGGAGTTGTAACTTGTCCATCATCATTTCAGGATCAAGATTCATGTTATAATGAACATGTACTCGTTGGAGGAATTCAACACCAAGTGTGGGGTCACAAACAATATCCACTTATGGAATGAAGTCATGTGTTCCTTTCAAATACTCTCCATGGCTTTAATATTCAGGGAAGCTAACATATTTGGGTCACGAAGAGCTAGATTTGGAACCTTTGCATAATATAAACAATGGGCATCAACAACCATTGCCAACTCCTTCTACAAAATGAATTATGGCTTAGAATCAAATGGAACTTTTAAAGAAATGGACCTCCGATAAAAGATGAAAGAATATAATTTCATTTTGTCCATGTATTCAAAAAATGACTCCTGGGTGAGGTTATACCAAATCTTCTTAATCTTATTTTAGCACTTATTGTACTAGGCATCAGGAATGACCTCCTTGAACTGATGAGTGGGATTGTTCCAATTGATTGGATACAAAAAAAGTCATGAATTAGTGATGGTTTCACATGGTCCATTTCAATTGACCTATTAAGAACTAAATTGTTACTCATTGACAAAAAACATTGACATGTTTGGAAACAAGAATGAAAGTTGAGAATGGAATCTTACTTGTTCATATTAGTCATGGCTGTGAGAAGCTCGACCAAGCCATTTGTGGTATCCAAAACAAATGAATCAACCTTCATGTGCCACTTCATGGCTCATTCGGATGGTTCAAATCAATGTAAGGCCTCCAAGCTTGTAGGCCATGATTCCCATCCTAGACATGGAACATTTTGCCAAAAAGTCAGTTTAAATTTGGATCCTCCATTAAGAACTTTTCAAATTTCAAGTTTTTTTCTTTATAAACAGAACTCTAGGTGTCATAATGTTTGTTAACATCTTCTTCCTCACCTTACTAGTTTTGAAAGGAAACTTAAAAAACCCTTCACCTTACCAATATCCTATAAAAAAGGCATGTTCCATCTTGAACATGTTGATCTTAAATGTCAGCCTTATAATTGGCATGGTCAGGAGACAAAACAAAGGAATGTTCATCTTGGCCTTGTTTTTTGGGAGGATTTTGTACTTGTCCAAAACCTCCTAAATGTTTAGCTTATTTTTTCACTGTATCACCTCTATGGTCCTTTGGTAGCTAGTCCCCGCTTGTGGGAAGAAAAATTGAAGTAAGGGTCATTCAACTATAACTATTCAAATGTAACCCTGACTAACTAGGTCAATGTATGTCAATCCCAAAAAATAATATAAATAAATACCAACATGTTTGTATTGTGAGACAAAGAATCATACATTGGAAAAATGGAACTATGATCGAACTACTACGATGGAAACAAAATATTGAAAAACATTCTTAACAAACCTTATAGTCGATGCTAACCACAAGGGGATTGATGTTAAACAAATTGATTTGAACAAATTGTACAAATATTCTTGCAATTGCAAGCTTTTCAAAATAGTATCCAGTGCAACATAACTTTGTTTTAAATTTTGATCTTCTGCAAATCCATTTACTTTAAGGTTAAGAAACAATAGAAAAATTGAAAGCTTTCCTACATTTGCTTAATGAATGCTTATTGACCATAGTTGTCTACAATAATATTAATCAAGTTTTCACAATCTAGGGAGAAGTGCCATTGACTTTTGACAATAACAACCAATTATCAACTAAAACAAGTGCATCCATGAACTAGATTTTCTTGAAAATATTTTGACCTTCAGAGTGCCAATGGTTGGCAATGACCATAGGGATTCTCAATTTTGAAAACCTATAATCAATTATAGACTTCAAATTGAATAAATATTTCAATGTAATAACACTTTGATTACAATGAATTTCAAATGAAATAATCAATAATTCAACCTAAAATTCTACACATTGAGTTTTACAATAATTTCCTACAATGTTGTTAAGAATGACCATACCAAATCTAATGGAAAGAATCAAGAACAATGAATGACAAGAATTAATTGTAGACACTCGGACTTTGTGACTTGTTAGGAAAACGAGTTAAAACAACTTAAGACGAATGATCTTGACATATGATTACATGAGTGAAGAGAAGGAATCTATACCCTAAGACAATATGTGTACACAATACCCACATTATTTGGGGTTGTAGAATCCAATCGACCCAACATAATAGTTTGCTTTTGTTGCAACTCATGCTCCATGTCTCCTTGTAAAATTCAGGATCAAAGCATGGTTCAAAGCATAATTTTTGAAAAAGGAACCTACTTTATGGTACTTGAAGAGGCTAGCTAAAATCTAGAATGTTGTGAATAGACTGAGTTTTCCAAGAAACATACCTCCTTGCATTCTAATATTTTGGTTGTTGAATTAAAATTCAGACCCTAAAATCTTTCCTAGATGACACAAAATATAAAATTTAGGCTCATCCCACCTATGTCACAAATTCAAGTGAATTTGAATATAAAAGATTGTTTACCTCCTCCTTAGTGTTCATGGAATGCATTTGCACCTGTTTGTCTTCACCTAAATGTGCTACTTGTTCACAAATCCTCTAAATTATCAATAATCATTCCTAAAAAAAAGCAATTCAATAGTAGTCCCCCTTTTTCTTCAAGCTTTCAACTCATTGCATATCTATAGATTTTTCTAAATGCATTTTGAATCACAAAATTTGAAACCATATCTTGGATTTTGCATTTCTAAACATTATAGTACAATTATATATTGAGACTACAAACTTAAGGTTAATAGTTTGATTCTCTCCCACCTCTTTCTCCAAATGCTCATTTGCAAGCCTCGCTACAACCTACAAAACATAAGCAAACTTGGTCATAAAATTGGACATGGAAAGTTGACATGAAAGTTGTCTTTGAGAGAAATAAGTTCTTTCATTTTTTTGCACAAGTATTATGAACTTTAATCAAAGTTGGTAAATAACAAATAAAAATTATGTAATTGTTGGGTCAGTCTTGGGAGGAATTTTGGCCATCGCCAACAAGTTCTCTAAACCCTGATCCGATAGGGTCTTGGTAATCACCAAGATCTTTTATCAAGCTCAAACCAAGAGCCACCTCAGCCATCATCGAAAGCTTAACACAAACCCAACCTAGGAAACACCCTTACCATTGCCGAGAATTTTGTGCGAACCTAACCTTTTTTGGACTTTGGCCAAGATCACATGCTTGCAATTCGATCAAAATCATCGGAGCTCTCACAAACAAACTTAGTTACGACCCATGTGCCATTGCTAGGTTGTGAGGTGCCCCAAATGAGCGCATCGACACCATCACTGAACAACCACCTTGGGATGTTAACCTAGAGATGAACCAACAGTTGTAGTGCCATCACTGGGTGCCTACCCCAAGAGGCCATATCCAGGACAAGTCAATAGCTATAGCATCATTGTCACAACAAGTTCATCAACCCCTCTAGGAAAACTCTCGGGAGCTTATTCTCAAGACCACTCCTCCATTCTTTTAAGGGTTCCTTCGATTTCTCAAGTGCCATCACTCATCAGAACTTTGGCCTAAGCTTGTTGGAGCACCTTGGAATACTTTCTCCCAATTACCTTTTAGCATTGATGGTGGCCATGGCAAAAGTTTTTTGAGGGTTTTTGCCATGGTGCATGTAATGTAAAAAGTAGCTTGACTTTTATTTTCTCAACATAAGAAACAAATAAAACAATTCAACAAAAAAAGCAAAGCAACAAAGTCAACAAGAAGATTGAAGATTACCTCTTGGCTCATCATCATCTGCATTAGAGAAGCTTGAGCTTGAAAATGAAAAAACATGGATTTTATACACATGAAACCCTAAGAGAAGCTATTTCCAAAAAGTAAACCCTAAGTACTTGAAACCTTTCTTGTTGATGAACAACTTAAAATCTTCATTACCTCCTCCTTTATTTCTTCTTGGTGTTGAGCATGAGGTTTCACCTCCTCACTTGCACCATTTCTCTACCTCTCTTGTGTTGTTTGGAGTTGGTCCACAAAAATGACTATCTCCTTTTTATTGTTCTTGACTTGAGCGTTGTGTCTTGTTGTTCTCACATTTGTGTAACCTATATTTTGTTAGGAATCAAAAACATTCATACCAATTTGAATATATATTACCTCATTGTGTTTAATATTACTATTACTGTTGTAAATCAGATTTACTAAAGATAATACTTCCCTCCATAGTTATATCATTATTATTAATTGTCTGAAAAATTTTAGATTCCAAGGATATGTGCAATAAATATATGTAAGATGTAAGAATTATTCCATAATGAGTCTATCAAGCAATAAGTTTGCTAGTGGTTACATCTTTTCTTCATCCCACAAAATATTATCTTTATTGTCCATTGTTTTGTAGTTAACCTATCAGATTTAAATATTGAAAAAATATAAAATTTCAAGCATGGGAAAAAAGGAATTGCCTATGATTTCATAATGGTTTGTGATCATGTGGCTATGGGGGAGACTTGAACTCTAAAGAAGAAAGCCAAGAAAACCTTGGTTAGTAATGTAAATTTTTCTGGAAAAAATTCACCCTCAAGTGAAAATATAAATTGAAATATCTAAATTTTTATTATTTTTAAGGTCTTCAAATGCCAAAATGGGAAATAATTCATACAAAATCTTAGGGGATTTTTTTAGTGTTTATTTTATAACCTAAATCCCATCTTTTAAAATGTTGAATATATCTATAAGATATTTTTGAATAAAATCATTTGTATTTTTAATGTCCTAATTGGTTTATCTAGATAACTCATAGTCAATTATGTTGTGTAGATTAATTGTCGCATCAATGTAACAATTCATACTTCCTACCATCTAATGGCAGTATAGTTGTATCATTAAAGGGGTTGAATGTAGTTGTTTACTTGATGTGATTTCATACACCACAAATATTAGTTGGTTTATTTTGTTATTAGTTAAGGATATGGTAGCTCCACCCTGTTAGACTTGCCATGTCCAATCTAAGTTTTGTATGATTTCTTTTTTGTTTTATGTCCAAAGCTTTAATGAAGTGTTTTTCTACCATTTTCCAATCATTTTGTTATACTCCTATTTGTTGGAAATCTCCCCATTTTGTGAGGCCATAATGTACCAACACCCACCAATGCACCATCAAGGATGGATGATATGTGATGACGAAAGAATTTTCTATTGGGTTCACATTTTCTAGCCAATAGTGATGGTTAGCTTAGTTGCTATTTTACTAAATCACAACTAAATAGGTACTATAAATTAGACTCTAACAATCTTATATAGTTTGTTAAAGGAGTCCCAAGGGATTAGAGTAAAGGAATTCATAGTGTGAAAATAATTCCAAAACCTAACCTTCCATGTTGCACATACCACCATTAGATTGGACATCAAATCAATGAATGTCCATTTATTGAAGATAATGTGAAGCAAGGATTTGTTGAACATTTCCAGAATCTGAATCCAAAACCTACATGAGCAAAGAACCATGGACATTTTGAGTAAGAAGATCTATATCATGAAAGGGTCAAAATTCCAAATAAACTCAGAGAACAAATCTAGAAAGATAATAGAGTGGAAATGAGAGCTCAAATTATGGAAGATGTAGTACCTATTTCTATAACTCTTGCACCAAATCTATTACATCACAACAATGTTGGAGTTACCTATGCAAGGACTTCTAATTTTAGAATGGAATTAGTGAGATCTGTACCATTATATTTTATGGCAATGCCTTAGTCTATGGTTACAATTATTGAAACTCCATTTATAACAACACTGACACATATTGTTGTTGGTATGAAGTCTAGACCACAAACTCCAAGGGGAATAGAACTTGTGAATGTGCATACAAAGATGCCCAGAGAAGCAAATATAATTTTTGTTGATTGGCCATCAGATCCAGGATGAAGTGGATCAAGCCCACTAGGACCACCAAGACCTCTAGGACCTTTAAGATATTTTGAATTGCCAATGATGAATCCAAGCATACTACCATTACCACCAAATAGGCCTTATCATCGGCCACTTAACTATCCTAAATATGTGAAGGATTTTGACCCAGATGCTCATGTCAAAGTTTTTAAGGTAGCCATTAAATCAAATGGTGAAACATAATATGCATAAATTGTTAATATGTTTACTTTTACCCTCAAAGATATTGTGTCTAACTAGTGTAATAACTATATGGGAGACTACCCATATTGTACTTTTGTAAAATTGCAGTTAGCTTTTTGTAAAAGCTTCAAAACAATTCAAAATAATGAGCAAGTTTATCTGTAGTTGAAGAACATGAAGCAGGAGAAGAGTGGAAGTTTATTATGAAAGATTATTGAAGTTAGTTAATAGTCTTCAACACAAGACAATAGATAATTTCCTAACTATTATTTTCATATATGGATTACAACCATATCTGCATGTAGCAACAATAGGCATGAAGAGAGAAACCTTGTAGCAGCATAAGAAAGCAGCTTTGGTTTGTGAAGAAGGAATTTTTGAAGTTTGAAGTTAGTCCCATAGAGTAGTAAGATAATATTAACTTAGAAACTTCAGACAATTATAGAGAAAACAAGAATGTATTATACAAATTGTCACAGGACAAATCGTAATGTTGAAACTTGTACAGTCAAAAGAAAGGAAATTTTGTTCATGTTTTTCTAAGGTTACCATTCAACAAATCAAAGTATAGAGACCTATGAGGTATTCCTATCATATCTATGGTGACATTGGACATAAGATCATAAATTGTCCTAAATATAATGACATGCATAATATGTTTAAGAACAAAGGAGTGAAGACTACAAAGAAACAAGCTATGGTAGAGCCCAAGGTTGCAAATCCTTCAATTCATATAGTGGATGTCAACATGGCCATCACTAAGAGCAAGGTTATTGAAAAACAAGTCTTTAAGAATAGAGAACCATTCAAGAAGAAGTTTGCTATTGATTGGGAAGAAGAGCAAGACTACAACAATCTTTTGTCAAGACTCTAAAGACTATATGGGAGATGCAAGCACAAGACCCACTAAAAAGTTTGAATCAAAAGGAGAAAGCACAGTGGAATACAAGTTGGGTAGGATTCTAGATACTGAGGTGTCCACTAAACTAATTATATCACAAAATTTGTTTGTTATTCCTAAGAATAGAGTTATGTCTAGGGAATGAATATTCCATGATATCAGTAAATTGATGCTAGAAACTACCTATACTTTGAGGTTAGGTTTATTGCCGAAGATAACACCAAATTTTAAGAAATATATGTGGTAGAAACTAAAGCTAGAAAACCCCAATATAACTATTAAAATGATATCAGAACCTAGTGTAGCCACCATGATTGAAACACACTCTAAAATTGACACTATAGCTATAAAAATAAATAACTAGATGGTAGTTTTCAAAGTCTAAGTTAGGAAAAACATTGTCGAGGATGTTTTGTTAAATGTAAAAACAAGTGTAAACATCTTAACAGAAAACCTTAAAACAAAATTAGGTTTATTCAAACCAAGACCAACCCCATACCACTTCAAAATGGCAGATCAGAGTATGACCAGACCTTTAGGAATCATCAGAAATTTGAAGATTCAAATACATGGTATACCATATGTAGCCACATTTATTGTTTTACATAATAGTGTGATAGACGCTAACTATTCCATGTTATTGGGAAGACCTTGGCTCATAGATGCAAAGGCTACACATGATGGGGTCAACAATGTGATTAATGTTCAAAGTAATGGCATGATCAAAACAATATCAATTAACAAGAAATTGGGAGCAAAAACCAGAAGGCCCCAAGTACTTGTTTGTTATGACTTGTTGGAAGGGCTAATAGATGAAGAAGAAGATCTAATTTTTGAGACAAAACTAGAGCCATTTTCAATTGGCACAATCACTATCTCAAAGGAAACAATTTCATTGCTCAATGTTAGAGTTTTAGAATTCAGAAGCAATGAAGAATTTAACTTAGAACAAGGGACATCAAATTAGGGAGCAGCAAAAATAATGGCTTCAACAACACATCACTTGAAGATAAGGTTTATCCAAAAAACTAAATTATCATCATAGCCAAGCTGATATTAGAATGGATGAGACACTAACAAAAATACAAGTACATTATTTTCAGATAACAAGTTGGACTTTGACTGAAGAACAATAGCTTGTAAAATTGAATCTTGGCACAAAGGCAAATCCATAGTGCATCAAAATTAATGCACAATTAATAAAGGAAAAAATTGAAAAGCTTCAGATTATACTCAAGGAGTCCAAAGATGTGTTTGCTTGGACTTATAAGGATTTGAAAGGCATACCTATAAAATTGGCTCAACACAAAATTGAGTTAAACACCTCAATTCCACTAACACATCAAGCAAGGTACAAATTGAACCCTAATTATGCTGCAATTATCAAATAGGATGTTGACAAACTATTAGTAGAAGGTTTCATTCAACCAGTAGAGGAGGCTACATGGTTATCACCTATAGTGGTAGTACCTAAAAAGAATGGAAAATTGAAAATCAATGTAGATTTCAAGAAGTTGAATAAGGCAACCAAAAAAAATCATTATCCTTTACCATTTTTTGATGAAGTATTGAACATTGTCGCAGGGTATGAAGACTATTCATTTTTAGATGGATACTCAAGATACCATCAAATTTTTATAGCCCTTGAAATTAGATACAAAATAACCTTTATAAGAAACTAAAGAGCTTTTGTTTGGATGGTGATGCCATTTGGTGTTAAAAATGGGCCACCAACTTTCCAAATAGTCGTAGGCAAAACTTTTAGAGAGTATTTGGACCAATTCATGAAAATATTTTTAAATAACTTCATGGTTTATAGTGATATGGAGAGTCATTTTATGAAGCTCAGACTTCGCTTTCAAAAATGCAAATGATATAGAATCAATTTTAACCTAGAAAAATGTGCCTTCATGGTATTTTTAGGACTAATTGTAGGGTTCATAGTTTCCAAGGAAGGAAAAATACTAGTCCCCAAGAAGGTTCAAGCAATTGTTAATATGCCAATACTTACAAACCCATAGCAAATTCAAGTCTTTAATGGTATGGTTCAATTTTATAAATGTTTCATCAAGAACTTTGCCTTTATCATGGCACCAATCACAAAACTAATGAGGAAGATAGAACCCTTTATTTGGTGCACATAATGTCAAGAAGCTTGAGATCAGATCAAGTAGAAATACATGGAAACACCAATTTTGATACCTCCAAATTGGCAACCAGAGTTCCATGTGCACACAAATCCATCAGTACTAGTAGTAGGTGCAATGTTAGCACATGATCCAACTGGTAAGATCCAACTAGTAAGTATGATTAGCCTATAGTATATGCCTTTAGACTACTCAATAAAGCAAAACAGAATTATACTATTACAGATAGAGAAGCTTTAACAATGGTTTATGCTTTGCATAAATTCAAACATGGGAAACAAATTTGTCTTTTATGTAGATCACATGGCTCTTGTATATTTGGTCAACAAACCACAGGTGTTTGGAAGGATAGCCAGATGGTTATTGTTATTTTTGGAATATGAATTCATAATAATTTACAAGCCTAATTGAACACATGTGGTAGCTAATGTTTTATCCAAATTACCAGTTAGTTCAAAACCATTGGGAATTCTAGATCAGACTATGGATGCATCATCATTTTCTATAGAACCTGTGTGAATGCAAGAAGTAAAGAACTACTTAGAAATAGGTTAGATGCCAGAAACTTTGGACCTGGTTCAAAAATAAAAGTTAGCTAGAAAGGCAAAACCTTTTATTTTGAAAAAGGGAACAATGTACATAGTGGGATAAGAAAAAAGAATGTGTAGATGTTTGATCGCTTCAAAAGCATAGATTGTTCTAAAGGAGCTACATGAGGGAGTGGTAGGAAGACATTTTGCTACAGATATCACTGCAAAAAAAAATTTGGATGTAGGTTATTGGTGGCCAATTCTATTAAAAAATACTCATGATTTTTGTAGATTTTGTGACAACTATCAAAAAATTAGAGGACCAAAAACAAAAAGTTTAGCCAAGTTGGTAACAACACTTCCAAAGGAACCTTATATGAAATGGGGTCTAGATTTTATAGGTTCAATTAAACCAATAGGAAGACTAATAGGAAGCGGATATATTTGGTAGCTACAAATTATGCAACCAAGTGACTGGAGGCAAAGGCATTTAGAACTAATATTGTAGTAGTTATAGCCAAATTTCTGTATGAATATATTTTGACTAGATTTGGATGTCCTCTGATTATAATTATAAATCAAGGAGTACATTTCATCAGTGATATAATTAAACATTTGACATAATAATTTTTGTTAAAGCATGTTAGTTCTACAACTTATTACCCACAAGGAAATGGACAAGCAAAGTTTACTAACAAAGTTATTGGTAGATTATTAATAAAGTTAGTCAATGAGAAAAGAACAGATTAAGAAGAACATTGGTCCATGGTTTTATTTTCATGCAAGACAATTTATAAGGTGCCAACATGATATACACCTTACCAATTAGTCTATGGTTTGCATACTCTAATGCTAATAGAATATATTCTATTGGCTATTAGTGGGGACCATAGAGATGTAGAACCTAGTAGAGTATTAACTGCTAGAATTACAAAGCTAGAGAAGTTACAGGAAAAAAAATTAGACGTTCAAAACAATGTTGGAACAAATCAATGGAGCAAATTTTTGTGGAGTCAACAAAAACACACAAAGTTTCTAGTTTGGAGGTCATGTTTTGTGGTTTCCCAAGGGAGAAAAGACACATTTGGGCAAATTCAAAAAAAGATGGTTTGGTCCAATCAAGGTACAATATTGTTTATCTAATAATAATGTTCTTGTTTTTGTTAACAATTTAAAACCAAACCCAATATTGGTCAATGTTAACAAGTTGAAACGATACAAATATGTGGATCAAACATTGAAGGGGATTCAAAGTTCAGATAATCAAAAGTCCTTAGAATTTACAAATTCAAACCACCAGAAAGAGAACTTTGATGAAGATTTAAAGGATCAAAAAACAACAAAGATCATTGGTATTGATTAAATAATCGCATCAAAAGAAGCCTCTATAAATTTGATGAATAAGTAGGCTATGATACTACTCATAGACCATAATTACACAATTTCACAATCATTGGATTATAAGTTAGATAGGCATGTCACATCAAAATAAAACTTTGTTGATTTGATGACTCGACATAGGATAGAAGAAAATATGTAATGTAGATAACACTAGGTCATCATATTTAGAGTTATCATTAGAACAACCCAATGCCACATTTACAAACTTGCTAGGTCATTAGGCATTAATTGTAGCCCATATTCATGTCAATATGAACTTAGATAGAAATCGATATGTGTTAAAAAACCAAAAAAATGGACAAATCATTAAGACATTAACCCTAAAGCAAAAAATGAAACATCACTACACAAAACAAGATGATTGCATTTCAGTAATTGGTAAATAATAGGCAAGTTCAGTTTTTTTTTTACAAACAAATTTTTATCATTTTCTGTCTCCAAAATGAGTGCAAAAGAAATTTTGTTAAGAAGTTGCAAAGACAATCTAGAAAGAGATTACAAAAGTTGAGAGAAGAAAAACAAGATAGAAAAAACAACAAAAATTTACCAAAAAATTTCCTTTGCAGTCTAGGTCTCCAGAAAGAGATCCGCTATTTCCATCTCCTATTTATTATTCTTCTTGTCAAATATCTTTTTCATTGTCTAAGTTTGAAAAATATTTTGAAGCAATTAGAAAGAATGACAAAAATTGTCAAGAAACTTTGACAAGGAACAATTTTAGAAAGCCTAGAAAAGAAGCAAGTACAAGTGAGTAGGTTGCTCCAATTTCCATTTCTAACTTTGAAGAAGAGTAGCAAAGGGACAAATTGTAGCAACATCAAGAAAGACCATCACAACAAAAGGAGCCTACACAGGAGCGAACTCCAAAAAAGGCCCACATTCCAAACAAGAAACGTAGCAAAAAAAGAAATCAACAAGCAATGGTTATTAATTTGTAAAGGAAGAAAGTTCAAACTCAATAGGATGATGAGGTTAGGTACATTTTTATTCTTACAAAGCATAATTATAATAATAAAAATTTGAAGAATATTATGCTTTGGACAAGTTTTGGAGAGGAGGAGAGAATATGGGCCAATATAATTAGTTTGGTAGGTTTGTTTGAGGTTGAATGGAAGACTCCCCATCATAACATTATGGTTGAATTTTTGAAAAACTGGAAATTAGATTCGAAGCAGAACATAATCAAGGTTATGATGGTGCAAGACCATCAAGGATAAGAACATAAAAGGAGGAACCAACAAGCCTTAAAAGAAGAAGGGATAATTCCCAAAAGGAGGTTGGTGGTATGAAATATGCATCAAAATAGACTTTAAAACCATTAAAATTTGTTTATAAAAGGTTAGTTCCCATGAATATGCGTTTGCAGCCACAAAAATAGGAAAACAAATACAAATTAAGGAACACAAAACTCAAGAAGTACAAGAGGATCAAATTGAGTCAACATCAGAGTTGCAACAACATGAGTAAACTCAAATCACATCAGAGTTGTAATCACAAGAATAAACAACAAAAGATCACCAAACAAATGCACAATTGTCAATAGAGGTACAAGAATAGTAATAGATTTTGAATACAATACATAATTGTCCATTGATTCAATCTAAAATATAATAGGCATGGATAGATCAAACTATAGATCGAACATGTGCCTTTTTCATGTCCACGTGATATTGTAAAATCAATTAGGGGAAGAATATCAAACTTGCCAATAGGGCAAGCAAAAGAAAAGGCTTTTCTTTTTCACACCATGTGTATGGACATGGTCTTCCCTATCCTCTAATGCATGGGTTCTTCTTGCCAACCATGTTTCATGTTCTTTAGTCGTTTGTAAAAAATCAGCAATAGAAACCCTAGGTGGTGCAAACCTGAATTCCACTTGTCCATTGAATGCATTAGGATCTCTTCTATATGGATGGCCTCTAGCAAGGAATGCAAGTGTCCAAGATACTTTTTTTTTTTCAAGTGTAAGGAACATTTAGTATCCACTTTTGGGAACATAAAGGGCATGCCAAATAGCCCTTTGTTTGGTAGCTAGCAAACAAGCCATACATAAGATAATCATGCAAGCTCCACATCCAAATGGCCCTCAACATAAATTTAGACAATCTTTTTGGCCTTGTCACATCATAGGCCTTCATCTCTTTCCATAACTCTTCTAACTCCTCAACTAATGGTTGTAGATACACATCTATGTTCTTGTTTTTTATAGATTCCTTCCCCAATATAAGCAAGATTAACATCACAAAAAATCTCTTTGTTGTCAACCAAGGAGGTAAAATGTAGTTGAAGAGTAGTACTAGCCATGTAGAATAATTTGTAGACAAGTCAACATATGGATTTACCCCATCAAGGGCTAGACCCAATCTAATGTTGCAAGGATCCGCTACAAAATCAGGCTAGGTCATGTCAATGTGTTTCCAAGCTTTTGAATCACAACTAAGCAAACCAATCCATCATTGCTCTTGTTTGCATTGTGCCAAGTCATCAAATCTACCAAGGCTTGACATTTATACATATGTTTCAATCTTGGGATCAATGGGAAATGATGAAGCATTTTACATGGAACAATATCTAACCCTTCAACAAACCTTGACCTATTGCACTTTGGGCAAGTTGTGGCACCCTTCAATTCTCCCCTAAATAAAACACATCCATTATAACATGCATGAATTGAATTGTAGCTCAATCCCAACCGCTTCATTATTGATTTAACTTCATACAATGACTTTGGAAAAATGTTATCCCTTGGGAATAGATCAAGCCTCAATAGTGAAAAGAGTTCATCCACAAACATGTTGTTGATTCCATGTGTACTACACAAATTAAGCGGTAAAAGGATGGTGGCGAGGTGACTAGTGGGACAACCTCATACAATGGGGTTTGAGCCTCCCTGAACATATCAAACAATATTGTTTCGTCATAATCATCATCATGTTCCAAGTCCATGCCTTCAAGGTCAAATTCAATTGCTAGATTATCATTTCCATCAATAAAGTCACCACCATCAAGCAAGCTACCATCGATAGTCCTTGCTTGTCCACCAAAATTTTCATGTAACTCATCACACCTTTGAAAGGTGTCAATCAACATTTTGCCCAATTGAATGTCTTTGTCCATGCCTAGGACTTTGTTTACAACCATACTGCAATGACCCATTGCATCCTTTTCATTTAGGGCCTCACATTTAGCTCCATCAACCCTGTATGATGGATGGTGTAAAAGGCATGCAAGAAAACACACATGACACAAGCACAAGATCAAAATCCACAAACTTGTATCAAACTAACTTTGAACTACACTCCTAGGGCCTAATGTATCATGACAACCCCCCAAACACATTTTGCAAATTTGTAAAAATAAGTTCTTTAATGAAGGATCAAGGAATGTACCAATAAGGGTTTCGATACTTTTGGATCACGTCCATATTTTCTAAAGTGGGCCCTAACCGTTAACCTCAATACAAGCCTCCCACCCCCACAATAGTAGAAACATGGGCATTTATATTTTGACAATCCAAGTTCATCAATAGTAGTCTCTTCTATTCTATGTAGCTTCTCATCCCATGTTTCCTTTTGACTAGTATTGAATTTACAACATCAAATGGCATCCATGAGGACTTACTAAAAAGGTTAAAACTTATGCCTATAATAAGGGCATTACTTGGTTATCATAGCATTATTGGATCACCAAACTTGCCATAACCATGTATCCAATGATCATTTATAAATTATAGGAATTCCATGGGACTATATTGTGCTCCAAAATTTGACCAAAGGGGGGGCGGGTGGAGAGAATATATTTATTCATGATGATGGTGTTAGTTACAAAACATTTGCATGTCCAAACTCCTAGTGAAGGCTTGCCCCACTATTTGCAGAACTCCTAGTTTTGCATAATTGAAACCAATACAAATGAGGTTAATATAGAAGAATTGCAACATATGTAAATTAATTAACTAATCAAGAGGTGGAAACAATATGTGAATTCTTATATCAAAATTGGCTAGGCGTAAGAAATAAATTTGCATCCAAAAGTTAAATGTTTAAAATACAAGGAGATTATGTAAGTTCTTTCTTTCAAGCCATTTTTTCATCATGGACAAACACCAATTGACTAATTATCATTAGGTTGGGATGCTACAATTCCCCATCACAAACTAACATAGTTTTTTAGGGCCACTTAGTATGTACAACATGATTTAATGAGATAATTAGTATTTGACCAATCCTTATATTTGTGGGCCAACATTGTCAAAAAATCCAAAAATAGTGCATGGTCAAATCAACTCAAAATGATAGCAAAACTAGACATTTCCCCCATCAAATGTAAGCAATGTGTCAAGCTTGCATAATGTCCCTCAAAGTGGAACAATCCATTTTGCTATCAATGGAACGCTCACAATCTTTCCCATTGCCATCACAATACCCACCCCCTTTTCCCCACAAGATGTCATCATAATGGTTCCTCACCCCTTTGAGGTATTTGTGGACTTAAAGTGGAGGGGATCATTCATCCCATGTGCATTTATAGCAATGTCCAAGCATATGATTAACCTCCACCATATATCAAATGTCAAATGGGCCCACTTTCAATGTGATAGTGCATATGCTGCCACATCACATTGTGATACCATCAATGTTAGCCATACAACTTTAATTTTTGTCAACTCACACCACACCTTAGATACAAGGCGCCAATCTTGAAGTTTCACTAAGAGCCCCTCTGACCCATTATCGACTTGGTCAGACATTCGTGACCACACATGGGTGAGAAATACATCATCAGGAAGGGTAGGGATAAATGATCCTAGGTACTATACCACCACAAATGTGGCTTGAGCCTTTGCAGCAATTCATTTCGTTTTAGTAGCTTTAGCTTTTTCAACCTTTGTTAACCTCACATTTTTTTTGTTCCCCATAATCTGCATGTGACAACCTTAGGAATCACCAGTAGAAAACTCCCCTTTTTTAACCAAAATTTTTCAACTACATGACATTTGCAACTATGTTTCAACTGGATTTTTTTTAATTTTAAAATAAAATTATGGCAATTATCAATTTAAGTTGATTCATTTACTAGATTGGTATATAGTTGAAAGCAATTTTCAACTACATGGTCATTTGCCAAATATTCCCAACATTGACAATGTTTCCAAGTTGAACTTCCAACTATGTTGGTAAACAATGTGAATTAAGGGGTCATTTTTGAAATATTCTTGGCATTTAAGGTTCTTTAGTTAGCACAGAATCAAGACATTGATTAGTGTTCAACTATTTTGGATGATAAAATGTATTAGAGGATGGATGAAATATAGTCTTGTTTGCATCTATTTTTTCCAACTAGGTTAAATAACTAATAGGTAACTTTAATTTTATACATATAATATTGTAATATTTATTTAAATTTATGATAGTATTAAATTACATATAAATTTTATTTGTATAAATGAATGGTTTTCTTTGTGCATATGAATATTAAAATTTAATTTCAAAATAAAGTTTAAGAAAATTTTGAAAATATGTTAGTACTAATGTTTATGTTCAATACACATGTAATTTATTATTTCTATGTAGATCATTACAACATGTCAAATAATGATACATAATTAATAATATTGTGCAACTATAATGTTTATTCATTTTTATACACATGATATCTTAATATTTGTTTAAAATATGATAAAAATTCATTAAACACTAATGTACCCTATGTCATTGACCCAAGTTTAAATGCATTCAATTGAATTTTCCTTCCAAACCCCTTTTTGCAATTTGTTTGAATTTCCAACAATACGTACCCACCAAAATTCAATAATATTGTTCCCATTTTAAATCTCAAAATTACAAAATCGATTTTATTAAATCAAACTTGGTGAGGGCTTTCCAACAATACCAAGAATGCCCCCAAATTCCAATATAGTTTTCAATCTTGGTTTTTTTTTAAATTCAATGAAAAAACGATTGAATAATCAATAGATTCCAAACTATAGCTCCAAACATTCTAAAATAAGTCGTTGCACCTCTATTCATTGAGAACTTTTTGATGATAAGTTCCATAACATAACCTAAGACACCGTTGTTTGGGAGATATCATTATGACAAAACAAAACAAACTACCTTCCTTCATGGATAAATAAGGTAACATGTGTTGTTGGCCCCAAGCGTGAACACACTCAACTCATTTTCCCTTCTAAACCCAATTTGTTGAAATTTGTTTGAATTTTCAACAACAAAATTCATTCAAAATTCAATATCTTCCACACCTTAAGTATGAAAATTATGAATAAATTTCATTAAATCTAACTTAGCAATTACTTTCCAACAACACCAAGTACACCTTTGGATTCGAATAAATTTTCTATTTATGATTTTATTAATGTTTATTAAGAAAATGGTTCAATAATCAATAACCTTTGCATTGTAGTTGTAAAACTTTTCAACCCAAGTCAATGCACCCCTATTCATTGTTAGGTTTTCAAAAATATCAATAGCATTATATGAAGTAATTTGGTTTGGGAAATTTCAACACAATAAAATAAAACAAAACAAATTATTTACCTTCATTAATAGATTAAATTATGTGTAGATTATCTTTGTATAAAATGAATGGTTATGTATGATACAAATTTTTTTTCTGCACACAACTAATAAATTTTGATTGAAGGAAATTTAAGGAAATTCTGAAATATAAATTTGTAATAATGTGCATGTTCAATACACCTAATTATTACTTTTATATAAATTAAATTTTAGTTTACAACATATCAAATAATGATACATAATTAATATTTTTTGTGTAACTCTAATGTTTATTTATTTTTATAGACATGATATCTCAATATTTGCTTTAAATTGCAATAAAAATTCATTAAACATTAAACTACATGTAAATTCTATTTGTGCAAATGAATGCTTATGTATGATGCAAATATTTTCTATGCATCTAAATATTAAATTTTAATTTCAAAATAAAATTTAAGGAAAATCTGAAATATGAGTTTGTAATAATGTAAGTTCAATATATGTAATTTATTATTTCTTTGTAAATCAAATGTTAATTTACAACAAATCAAGTAATGATACATAATTCATAATTTTGTGGAAGTTTAA